>Ga0154565_1163_pt3 | contig 12279 bp, 12 predicted proteins | sample RifGroF2_FD_105708 | JGI IMG/M metagenome (GOLD analysis project Ga0154565, IMG submission 105708) | Lentisphaerae bacterium GWF2_52_8 | reverse complement strand
AGCTGCGCGGCAGGAGCATTGTCTATATGCCCTGCGGAGTAGTCTGCCAGGACTCCGTCCAGTACTGTTACGAGGTTGCAGCGCCAGGCAATATCGTCGGGTGTGAGCGCGATATCCCGGCTCACGGCTTCGATAGGGCCGCGTCCCGGATAGCATTCCGCGAGGCTGTAGCCGAGCACGGACATGTTGGCTGCGTCGGAAGAGGTCGGGAAGCCTTCCGGAAGCGTCAGGAAGGTTCCTGATGCGCCGGAATCTGCGATTTGATCCATGAAGGGAGTCTTTGCTGCTTCAAGGGGAGTGCGGCCAGAAAGTTCCGTGAGCGGTTCGTCGGCCATGCCGTCGGCTAGGAAAAGGATTGCTTTTTGGGACATTTTTAAAGGCTCTTTGGGCTTTTTGTTAAGGCTGTCAAAGGCGGCACGCCATTGGGAAACTCATTTTGAACACGATTTCGTTTTGCGACGGAAATGCCGCTTTGATCGTGCCCCCATTGAGTTCGATAAGGTTTTTTGCGACGGAGAAGGAGAGTCCCGAACCGACATTTGCGATGGGAAGGGCGAATGGCTCAAAGATCGAGTCTTCGATATCGCCGCTGTGCGGTATCCCTTTCACATGGATGGTGGAGAAGACTGTTCCGGCAGACTCCATCGCAGCGGAGATCGTTGTCTGCGCCTTGCCAACGGAGATTTCAACCACTTCGTTCAGTATCAGGTTTATTATTTCGCGGAAATGCGAGGCGTCGCAACAGAACTTCAGCTCGGGATCAATCTCTATCACGCAGTTTACGTTCATCGGGGTATTGGCGTTGGACTTTTGGGAACTCAGGTTGCTGACGACCTCCTCGACGAGTGGCCGTATCTGGATGACTAGTGGCGCGGGATTCCCTCCCCGCGCCTCGCTGCTGCGGTTGGCCAGGAGAAGGAACTGTTTGACTAGCACCTGCATCCTTCCCAGGCTTTTCTTCACATCCCCAAGCGCGTCCTTTGCCATGGGTTGAAGTGTGTTACTGATCAGTGATTCGACAAGCATTATATTGCCGAAGGAGACGCCGAGCATGTTGTTGAAATTGTGTGATACGCCTGCTGCGATGCGTGCAATGGCGGCATTCCGCTTTTCTTCCATTGCTATGCGGAACATGTTCTCGCGCTGCCCTATGATGCGCCGCAACTCGATATTGGTGCGCACGCGGGCCATGAGTTCCTTGTGATTGAACGGTTTTGTGACAAAGTCGACCGCACCCACTTCAAAGGCCTTGAGCTTTTCCTGTATCGCATCCAGCGCGGTGATAAAAATGATGGGAATCGAGGCTGTGTCGGGATCGGACTTAAGATGTTTTGCGGTTTCAAAGCCGTCCATTCCGGGCATCATTATGTCCAGCAGAATGAGTTCCGGGAGGCTTTTCTTTGCAATTGTTATGCCTTCTGCGCCATCGACAGCAGTGCTTACTTCATAATTGGGGGGACCGAATGCGTTAGTGATGAAGCTGCGGTTCAGATGAGAATCATCCACAATCAAAAGCTTCGCGGGAGGTTTGAAAAATACGTTTTGCAGATGTTCTTCTGTCATTTGTGTCCTCACAGAACGGTACGCAACTTGATGCCTGTCCAACCCTCTTTCTTAAAGGGCATTTCTTAAAGTATATTCGCGCATCTGAAATTTGCAAGCTAGAGGGACGGACGACGCTTCTTTATAATGGCGGAGCCCAGCATCCGCTTGGCTCAGTGCCGAGGCAGCGAAGCGGGGCCGAGGTATTCGACAGTGGCGGCACGCCACTATGGTGCAATGAAAAGAGGGCAGCTTTTTGCCTGCCCTCTTTTCTGGGATTTTCAAGCCTTTTCAGGAAAGCCTTACCGGCATTCCCGTCTCCATGCTTTCATTGGCTGCCGCACTGACTGCCAGTGTTTTTACGGCGTCCTCGTAATCGGCGAAAATCGGGTTGAGCTTTCCGCTCTTGACAGACTTGATCCAGGCGGCATCTTCGATTTCGAAGATATTCCCTTCCCCCTTTATCTCTTCGATGTAGGAGCCTTTTTCCTGGAATATTCTCACGGAATTTTCCCAGCCGGAAAACTCGATGCGATAATTAGGGCTGACGAGAGTGAGGAAGACTTCGCTTTTGGCCTTGCAAACCCATGCGCTCATAATGCTGGCGACCGCTCCGCTTGCCAGTTTTATCGCGGTGGTCGAGGCGCAGTCAGCCTTGAAATTTGCCACCTCCTTTACCGGATCATTTGAAGCCCGGTAACAATGGACACTTTTCACGTCGCCGCAAAGATAGCGCATAAGATCAATTGTGTGGGTTGTCTGTTCCATCAACTGCCCCCCGGAAAGCTCCTTGTCGAAAAGCCAGGGATGTGAGCCGGGGAATCCGCAGACCCAGCCGCCGAAGATTATCGCGGGCGGATCTTTCGCAAGCAGTTCCTTCGCCCTTGCAACTCCTTTGCGGAAACGGGTCATGTATGCCGCCGCCGCCATTATCTTGTTTTTCTTGATTTCTGACGCAAGTTTCTTTGCAAGTTCAAGGTCCTTTGTGATCGGTTTCTCCACGAGGAAGGGGATTTTGTGTTTCAGGCAGGCTTCTTCTGCCGCGCCGTGTGCAAAGGGTGGGAGGCATATGTACGCAGTGTCCGGCTTTACTGCTTGCAACATTTTTTCCGGGTCGCTGAAGATATCTCCGCCGAATTCCTTTTGCCGGTTTTGCAGGGTCGTCTCATTGACGTCGCAAAGCCCGACTATCTTTGCGTCCTTGACGGTTTTGAGTGCGTTCAAGTGGGCGTTTGCGATCCCGCCTGCTCCGATAAATGCAACCTTGACTGTCATATTTGAATCCTTTTCATTTGAGAGTTTTGCTATGGGGAATCTTTACTTTGCGGCCTTCGCTGCGAGTTCCTGTGCTTCGCGGAGGGCCGCAGCCGTATCATTGAGCGGACTGAATTCCAGCCCGATGAGATTTTTATAGCCAGTATCCTCGATGGCCCTGAAGATCGAAGCGTAGTCGAGGTCTCCGCCTGCGAGCTCGTGTCTGCCTGGAGCTCCTGCGGTATGAAAGTGCCCGATCAGAGGCGCGTATTGGCGGAGGTTCGCGATGATATTGCCTTCTGTTAGTTGTTGGTGGTAGATATCCATCAGGATCTTCACATTTGGACTGTCTATCTCATAACAGATATCCGCGGCATCGCTCATTTTGTTGAGCCAGTAGCCGACATGGTCAACGATCGGGTTGAGCGGCTCAATGCAAAGAGTCATGCCATTCTTTTCGAGTGTTGGGAGCAGTGCTTTGAGGTTGCGGACAACCGTGCGGCGCGTAACCTCGAAGGATTCGGCCTTGCGCTCATTCCCTGTGGTTATTATCAGGCTCTTCACCTTGAGTTTTTTCGCGGCGGCTATGCTGTCCTCAAGACCCTTTACAAGGGCTTCCTCCGCGTTTGGTTCCACGAGGCGTTTTGCCGCTTCAAAGCAGAATGCCCCGATACTGAGCTTGTTTTTCTTTGCGCTTTTCGCGAGCGAGTCTAAATTTTTGTTGCTCCAGCTCCAGAACTCGACATGTTTGAATCCGAGTCCTGCGGCTTTTTGGATTTTTTGCTCCGGGCTGAGGTCGCGCCAGAACATTTCAATGCATACCGAAAGATTTACCATTTTAAGAGACTCCTTTTTTGTGGGTGCTTGTTTTAGATTCTAGCTGAATCTAGGATTGGAAGGAAGACGTTTTGGTCGTATAGTGGTGGCCTGGCTGGTCGTAAATTTGTAATATTTGGTCACACGATATACTTTTATACAGGCAAGAAGAGGAGGCTTTATGGATCTAGAATTTGTCCTTCCACGGAAAGCGATTCGCCGCGAAGTGGCCTACAGGACTGTCGGTCCCGGCCTTTCCTGCGCCGTTCCCGGATGCGGATTCATAACCAAGGACAGAAGGAACGACATAACAGACAATACTCCAAGCGACTATGTGATGGTCTATGTGTTGAGAGGGGAGGGCAGCTATATCGACTGGAATGGGAAAGAGCATCAACTCAGGCCAGGTTGCGTTGCGCAAAGACTTCCAGGCCGAAAACACTCGACGGTCCTGGTTCCGGACGGAAAGTGGTATGAGTCGTTTTTGGTCATAGGCAGGCCGTTTTTTGAAACACTTGCCGGGTATGGATTTGTAGACATGGAAAAACCTGTCTTGCGGCCGGGCTTGCGGATGGGCTTGTTCCGGCAGTTTGAGGAACTCCTTGCGGATATTGCTGGGGGGACTGGGCAGGTTTCGCCTCGCATTCTCCTGAAGGCGCATTCGCTGCTTGCGGACGTCTATGCCTTTGACAAGGCGGCGCGCGCGCCTGAGCCGCACGCAAAACTTGTGGAGGAGGCGCGTGAGATTCTTGGCAACGACCTGATGGAAAGAATCTCAATCCCTGAGCTTGCCGCAAATTTCAATCTGAGCTACGAACGCTTCAGGAAAGTTTTCCGTGAGCAGACCGGTGTGTCTCCAGGGGCATACCGTTTGAGGCGGCGCATTGAAAAGGCCTGTCAGATGCTTTCAGGAACAGAGCTTTCCGTGAAAGAGACCGCATATGCACTCGGCTACGCGGACATGCACAGTTTCTCAAAGCAATTTGCGCATGTGATGGGAGTGAGCCCTTCACGTTTCCGCAAGGGGGCTTAATTCTAGACGTAGCGGCGCTCGACGCGGCTTCCGAAGGAACAGATTATTTCGTAGGCGTGAGTCCCCTTGAGCTGTCCCCATGATTCCACGGTTATTGCGTTCACCCCGTCGCCGCCGAGGCATATGACCTCGTCGCCGCAATGCAGTTTTTCGGGAGGGACGGGTTCGAGCGAGACGGTCGTGTAGTCCATCGAGATGCGGCCTATGACGGGGCATGGGTAGCCGTGGATCAGAACATAGCCGCGGTTTGAGAGGGCGAGAGGAAGCCCGTCTGCGTAGCCTGCTGCTATTGTGCCGACCTTTGTGTCCTTGAAAAGTTTGTAGGTGCAGCCGTAGCCTATTGAGGAGCCAGCCGGGAGAGTGCGGATCGCCGCGAGACGGGTCTTGAGCGTGAGTATGGATTCGAGCTTCAGGGCGCGCTGGCCTTCATTGTCAAAGGAGCCGTGCAGGTTTATTCCCGTGCGCACGTATGTGAACGGGAAATTGTACGTGAACGGGAAATTGTTTATCGCATCGCTGTTGGCGATGTGTATCTTTTCAAAGCTGATTCCATCGGCTTTGAGCTCTTCAAGGATTTTGAAGAAACGTTCTCCCTGTCCGTGTGTGTAGTCGCTTCCGGTCCGGTAGGCGATTGGGAAATGGGAGTAGATGCCCTTGCAGGCAAGGTTCGGCAATTTGACAACCTCGCGTATTACTGCGCAAGCGTCGCGTGCAAGAATGCCGAGGCGACCCATCCCGGTGTCTATCTTGAATGCGCATTCGGTCGTTTTCCCCTGGCGCGCGGACTCGGCGCTTATTTCCCGTGCTGTCTCAAGGTCGCTTATCGGCAGGATTATTCCGGCCTCGACGGCGGGCGGAATTTCCGAGGGCAGTACCGCTCCGAGAATCTGCACTGGTTTCCCGAGAGGGGCCAGTTGCAGCGCCTCATTTATCTCGGCAACTCCGAAGCCGGAGGCCCCGGCTTCCGAGAGTGTCTTTGCTATTTGAAGAACCCCAAGTCCGTAGGCGTTGGCCTTGAGCACCGCAATAAGCTTTGTAGGGCTGACGACTTGTTCGATGCGCTTGAAGTTTTCTCTGAGGGTGCTTAGGCTTATCTCAAGCCAGACCCGGCTTTCCCCATGTCTTTTTATATTCATATTTTAGGCTTTTCTCATCTCGTTGTGAATTAAAAAATCTTTGGTTTTACCGTTTTCTTAATCTTTTGCAGGGGCTCCGACGGGTTGGGATAGTATGATTTTCTGCTCGGGGCGGAGCTTCATTGCGGCTGCGAGCGCGGGCTTGTCAACAAAGCCAAGCACAACGGTGTTAAGCCCGGCCGAGGCGCAGAAGAGATAGACGTTCTGGCTGACGAAGCCAGTGTCGGTGGCGGAGTAGAATGCCTTGTCGTTTTCAGGCGCATCCCCCATTTTTTTGAAATCCGCCACATAGATAAGACAGAGGGGCGCATTCTTGACGAAGGGCTGTTTGCCTGTTGTGGCGCGGATATCATCCGGGAGTGTCTTTATGAGTTTGTGTTCCTTTGCGTCATAGAGATAGAGTCCCTGTGGCATGGCCAGGTAGATGTCAATTTCCTGCCAGTTGCAGGCAGAGGGCGCAGTTCTTTTCCCGTCCTCACGGGTGATTCCGCTGGCTGCCCAAAGCAGGTTGGATACGGTCTGCAGCGGCAGTGTGTCAGGGCTGAACGTCCTTGCAGAGTGCCGCGCCTTCAGTGCCTGCATCAGCGGAATGCCTCCTTCGGTCTGCGGCTTGGGCAAGGCTATGCCTCCCTCGGTGTCACCGGCGAGAGAGGCCGCTTGGAAGCTCAGGGAGGCGGATACGAAAAGGGCTGAGAAGAGAAAAGATAGGCGCATAAGAGTCTCCTGTGTTTTGTTTAAATTCCAGGCTTATCATAGCCGGACACAGAAGCACTGTCAAGCGGGGCGTGGGGAAGTCCCACGCCCCGTGTTTTTTGTGCGATGATTTTTTTAGGTGGGATTTGCTACGAAGCTGCCCCCACGGCAATTCTTGAGATATTTGAGGCCGTGCACCTGTCCTGTCATTTCCAGTTCGGCCCTGTAAACAGGGGCATGCCAGCCTTCGATGTCAATCGAGCCCTTGAAGCCGCCTTTGCGGAGTTCAGAGATTATATCCGTCCAGTTACTGTCGCCAAAGCCGGGTGTACGGTGAAACGCGAAAGGCTCGGAGCCGATGACGCCATGCGTTTTGATGACGTCCCAAAGGACAGTGGCGTCTTTTCCATGGATGTGGAAGATTTTTGAGACCCACTTGCGGAGTTGCGGCATCGGATCGATCAGTTTGACCATCTGATGGCAAGGCTCCCATTCAAGCCCGACGTTTTCAGAGGGGATGGCGTCAAACATCATTTCCCAGGCGCTGGGAGTCATGGCAATGTTCCAATCGCCTGTTTGCCAGTTGCCGCCCATGTCGCAATTTTCAAAGGCGAGGCGGATTCCCTTGTCTTTTGCGCGCTTTGCGAGCGGGCCAAAGACTTTCTTAAATCTGTTCATGGACTCAGGCACCGGCTTGTTGCGGACACGGCCGGCAAAGCCTGTGACGATGTCTGTGCCAAAGAGATGTGCGTTGTCTATGAGTTTCTTCCAGCCCTCGACAGTTTCGGCGTCCTTAACCTCGTCGCCGAGCGGGTTGCCGTAAACGCCAAGGGAGCTTATTACAATACCCGTGCCTTCGAGTTCCTTTTTTACCGAGGCGGCAAGCTTTTTTATGTCGGTATCACCGAGCGTCTGCCAGAAAGTGATGGAGAAGCTTTCGAATCCGTGGGGGATTATCTGCCTGATGTAATTTGCAGATGCGTTGTTGCCCCCGACGAGCGTTCCGATCCTGATGCTTTCCTTTGAGAAATCGTTTGTGACCTTCATTCGCATTTTCTCCTTGATATTTGTTAATATTTTACAGGAACTTTTTTACCTGTTTCAGCGCTTTTTATGGCGGCATGCACCATGGCGATGCTTTTTATATTGTCCTCGCAGATTGTCTGCGGCACTTTGCCTGACTTTACGCAATCCAGAAATTCGCGGATGACTCCGCTATGTCCCGTGTGGGCAAGTGCTGTGCTGAGGGGCGGGACTTCGATGTCCTTGAGCGGGCTCATGAATTCAGGCGGACCGCCTACTGACTGAGCCTTGAATTTGTCGCCGCCATCCCATGTGGCGGAGCCCGTGCTGCAAATGGCTCGCCAGTCGGCCTCCCATGTGGTGTTCAGTCCTTCCGCACACCAGCTGCCCCGATAGTTCAGGACTATGCCATTGCTCATTTCAAAGATGACGATTGCCGATGCGCCGTGCCTGTACCAGGAGCCTTTTGGGTTCCATTCATGGCAGTAGGCGGACATGGGATCTGCGCCCGAGATGAAGCGTGCCTGGTCGAAGCTGTGAATGGCCATGTCAAGGATGAGGACGTGCTCCATTTCGTCGCGGAATCCTCCGAAATGAGCGCCAATATAAAAATCGCAGTTCAACGTTGTGAGTTCGCCGATTGAGCCATTGCGGAGGAAATCCCGGAAACGCACGATTCCGTCCATGTAGCGGCGGTTCTGGATCACTGCGTAAGTCCTGCCGCTTTTCCTGGCTGCTTGAAGCATCCGCCTTGCATCCTTCATGTTTTCAGCCATGGGCTTTTCCCCAAGGACATGGCAGCCGTGGGCAAGCGCCTTGATGCTTATTTCCGCATGGGCTGCTGGGATGCTGCAGTCGAATACGATGTCAGGATTCAGGGTTTCGAGAGCCTCGTCGAGGCTCTCGCAGATTGCCGCATTCGCCAGAGCATATTCTTTTTTCCTCTGGATTGCGTTATCTTTTTTCAGGTCAAACAATCCAACAATTGAAACGTCATCAAACCTGGCCAAGGAGTCAAGCCAAGCCTTTGAAATGCCGCCGCATCCGACAAGCAATGCTTTTATCTTGTTTTCTTTTTTCATAACTACCCCGGACTTATTTATTGTATAGTCCAATATTATTACGGTATCGAACTATTATTGAGGCCTGCCATTTGCCATTGAATAACAATTTTATATTGAAAAAATTGGCGGGCAATGGTATTATGATAATATCCATTAATTATTAGATTGTCTGATTATATGGAAAACGATCTTTGGGCCTTTGAGCACAGCCTCTCCTCGACTGGCATTCCGGTGCTGCACAAACACGACAGCCATGAATTTTTCCTCTGCCGCGAGGGGACGGGTTTCCAATATACGGAGAAAGGGGCCACCCCGATGCAGCCGGGCGACTTCTTCTTCTTTCCAGAGGGCCAGCTTCATATCAGCGGGGTGGAATCCGGGCAGACAAGCTATGTGCTCGTGGCAAATTTGAAAGAGGCCTATCTTTCCTCTTCTTCGGAGGCAGATTCCGAGGCCGGGCTTGCCCTGCGGCTTTTAAGGCAACAAGCCATGCGCTGGCGCAATAAGGTCTTGCTTTCCGAAAAGGGAGCCCGTGATATTGGGCTGATCTTCAGCGAACTTGTCGAGGAGGGACGGCAACGCCGACCGGGTTATCGCTGTGCCCAGAAGATTGCCATGCTCCAAATGCTCTTGACTGTCCTGCGCGAGGGGCAGTTTGCCGGTGAGCGTCAGGGTTTGCCCCGCCCGCGCGGGGCTGAGAGGATTGAGGAGGCCTGCCGCCTTCTCGAATCGAATTACATGTACCCTGTCTCTGTCTCTCAGCTCATTCGCCAGTTGAACATCAGCAGGAGCCACTTCCACGCGCTTTTTTCACAGGTCACAGGCAAGTCGATGCTGCAATACCTTAATGCAATCCGGGTGCGCGAGGCTCTTCGCATTTTGAAGGAAGGCGATCCAAGTACGGCGAAGATTGCGGCGCAATGCGGTTTCCGGTCAGTGAGCCATTTCTACTATGTGCTCCGCATGGAAACCGGAAGGTCTATGCGAGACCTTCGCAGCAATGCCGGTTTGCGTTCAAAAATATCGGGTTGAACGCGCTTTGGTATTACTTGGCGGCTTGCGCTGTTTTGAGCGCGAGGAGTTCGCGTTCAAGGGCGGCGATCTTGTCGGAGAGCTTGCGCATCTTTTTCGGAAGCGTGTAGCGTTCCATGAATTCGCGTTCGCCTTCAGCCGGAGTTCCAAGCATCACGCTGCCGGCTGGCACGCTCTTGACCACGCCTGAGGTACCGGCGACCTTGACGCCGTCGCCGATGGTGATGTGTCCGTTGATTCCGGACTGCGCTCCCATGATGACGCCGCGCCCGAGTTCCGCGCTGCCTGCCACTCCGCACTGAGCCACGAGCATTGAGAAATCGCCGACCACAGCATTGTGGGCCACCTGGACGAGATTGTCTATCTTGACGCCGCGCTTTATCCAGGTCTTGCCGAAACGAGCCCGGTCTATGGTGCTGTTTGCGCCTATCTCAACGTCGTCGTCGATCTGCACAATGCCGACCTGCGGGATTTTCACTATCCCGCGGGGGCCGGGCGCGAAGCCGAAGCCGTCGCCGCCTATGACCACGCCGGGGTGCAGGATCACCCTGCTGCCGAGGACGCAGCGTTCCCGGATTGTGACATTCGCATAGATAAGGCAGTTTTCGCCGACTTTTGCGAAGTGCCCTAGGTAGGAGCCTGCGGCAATGACCGTGTTTGCTCCGATTTCAGCGCCTTCTTCGATCACCGCGCAGGCGCCGATGTGGACGTTTGCACCGAGCTTTGCCGAGGCATGCACTACAGCCGCCGCATGAATGCCTGGGGCGAAATTCACGGGAGGCGGTGCGAAGAAGTCGATAATCTTGGAGAAGGCAAGATTGGGGTCTTCGCAGATCACAAGCGCACGCCCTTCTGGCGGGGCATCGTCGTAATCCTTGGGGACGAGTACGACTCCTGACTGTGATTCGGCGACCTGGTTCTTGTATTTTTTGTTTCCGAGGAAGGATGCTTGCGAGGGGCCTGCCTGTTTCAGCGCAGCGACGCCATTGATACTAATATCCGGCGCACCTGCGAGAGTCCCGCCTGCGAGCGTTGCCAGTTCCTGAGAGCTGAGATTCTTGTCCATGACTTGATTTTCCTTCCGTATCTTTACTTTTTGTCCTTGTTTTTTTCCTTCGCCGGGAGCTTTTCGGTGTCGTCGGAGCCTTCCTTTGGCGCATCCTTGCCGCTGTGCCCGCGGTTGAGTTCGCTTAGGACCGCCGAAGTGAGTTCGAGAGAGCTATTGTGGTATATGACTGCGGGGATGTTGTTGAGGGTGTTGCCGGAGATGTCAAGCACGAGCGAATAGCCTTCGAGTGCGCAGCGGCTGCGGACGACATCCTTGATTTCGGCAAGGATACCTGAACGCATCTTGTCGTAATCGCTGCGAAGCTGAGCCTGTTTTTCGCGGGTGTAATCGTTGAGTTCGGATTCCTTTGCGGTTACCTGGCGGTACTTGTCCTGTGCGGAGAGGCGCTTGTTTTCGCGTTCGGTTTCCGAGAGCGCAATATTCTGGGAGGCATCGCGGAGATCCTTGAATTCCTCCTTGAGTTTGAGGAGGGAATCGCTGAGCTTTTCGGCATAAGCCTTGAAAAGGTCTCCCTGCTTCTTGAGGTTTGCGTCGGCTATCTTGGTCTTGTAGTAATCCTTGAAGACCTTCTCCATGTCTATCACCGCGATTTTCTGTCCGGGGGAACTGCTGGCGCTTGGAGCCGCATTCTGCGCCATGGCAGCGGAACACAGAAGCAATGATGTTACGAGGCCTGCAAACAGCAGCCGTGTATTTGTTTTTGTGAATGGGGAAAGCATGGGTGACCTCAATCTTTCAGTTCGTTGAAGAGTTTTTTGATTTCGCCGCCGGCCTCACGGAAGGATAGAAAGCGATCCGAGGGCAGGCGTGCAATCATTTTATCTATAAGGGTGCAGACTTTTGGGCTTACGGATACCGAAAGCCTGGTGCCCACACTTGTGAAACGGATGCTCGAAACATGTTTTCTTGCCAGTTCAAAGACCCCCGATGCCGAGTAATAGGTCTGCTTTGCAAGCGTATGGAACATCACCATTCCGAGACTGTAAATTTCGCTCGGCATCCCTTCTCCGGCCCCCACGATACGTTCCGGGGGCATGTAGAGAGGCGAACCTTCGACGGAGTCGGCGACGCTCTGCTGGATGGCCTCTTCAACCGGTATGCAGAGCCCGTAGTCAATCAGGTGGATATTGCCGTCAGAATCGACGATGATGTTTTGTGGCTTGAGGTCGCGGTAGAGATAGCCGCAGTCGTAGATCCGCTGCTCTGCGGAGAGTATCTGAAGAGCCCATAGGAGGACGTATTTGGCGGATACGTTCGTTGAGGATTCGATGATCTGGTCGAGCCTCTGGCCTTCCACGTATTTCATAGCGCTGAAATATTCGCCGTCGCATTCGCCAAATTCGTCCACCGGGGTCAAGTGCGGGTGTTCCCCGAATGATTTGCCGATTGCAGCTTCCTTCAGGAGGGACTCGATAAGATAAGGGTCCTGCTGCCGCTCGCGAGGCAGCAACTTGACAGCATATTCGTTTTTGTCATTGTCGGCATCAGCAGGAATGGCTTTGTAAACGCAGCCCATGCCGCCGCCGCCCAATGGACGGTAAAGCCAATAGCGGTGTACCAGGTAGGGGATGAAAATTGGTGCTTCGCACTTGGCGCACTTCTCAATGGAAAGAGGCT
>Ga0154565_1137_pt1 | contig 12294 bp, 11 predicted proteins | sample RifGroF2_FD_105708 | JGI IMG/M metagenome (GOLD analysis project Ga0154565, IMG submission 105708) | Lentisphaerae bacterium GWF2_52_8 | reverse complement strand
CTAGCAGTATGTCGGACATGGATGAACTTAATGCATTGCTGAAGAATTTCACTCCGCGCGCCAAGCATGTGCTTGTGCTGGCGCAGAAAGAGGCCGAACGCTTCAACCACGATTACGTGGGTACCGAGCATCTTCTTCTGGGGCTCATAGTGCTTGGCGAAGGAGTGGCGGTTTCTGTCTTGAAATCAATGGGCCTTAACCTTGAACAGCTCAGGATCGAAGTTGAAAAACATTCCGGCTCCGGCGGGGCCACCAAGCAAGAAGGCTCTCTGCCCTTTACCCCCCGTCTGAAAAAAGTCCTCATGCTCGCCTCAAGCGAGGCGCGTTCAATGAACTACAACTTCATTGGCACAGAGCATCTGCTCCTGGCCCTTCTCCGTGAGGGAGAAAGCGTTGCCGCGCTAATCCTCCGCAATATGAAAGTTGACGTCGAGCAGGTTCGCAGGGAAGTGTTGAAAGCCCTCGACCCTAACTATCTGCCCGAATCGGAAGAGAACGGGAATTTCAAGGACAACGCCCGACCAAGCACCCCCTCTCAGGGAACGGAAAGCGGCGGGGCTGAAGTACTGAACGCCCTCAACGCCTTTGGGCGCGACCTCACCGAAATGGCCCGCCGCGGTGAACTCGACCCGGTTATTGGCCGCAAAAACGAGATAGAGCGCGTTATCCAGGTCCTCTGTCGGCGCACAAAAAACAATCCCGTCCTCATTGGAGAGGCAGGAGTAGGAAAGACAGCCATCCTCGAAGGGCTTGCGCAGGCAATCGCCAAGGGTGAAGTTCCCGAATTGCTGGCAAGCAAGAGAATCTTTGCGCTCGACCTGCCCCTTATGGTCGCCGGAACAAAATACCGCGGACAATTCGAGGAGCGCATTAAAGCCGTCATAGACGAGGTCCGCAACTCCAAAAAGGTCATCCTCTTCATCGACGAGCTTCACATGATCGTCGGAGCAGGCGGTGCCGAAGGCGCAATGGATGCCGCAAACATCATCAAGCCGGCCCTATCCCGGGGTGAACTCCAGTGTGTCGGCGCGACCACAATGGACGAGTACCGGAAAGGAATTGAAAAGGACGCCGCACTCGAACGGCGCTTCCAGTCCATCATTGTCGAACCGCCTTCCGTAGAAGACGCCACAAAGATACTCCAGGGACTCAAGTCCTGTTATGAAAAACACCACAATGTAAAATTCACGGATCCCTCGATACGCGCAGCCGTGCGCCTCTCGGACCGCTATATCACAGGGCGCTTCCTGCCTGACAAGGCCATCGACGTGATGGATGAGGCCGGTGCCCGCGCAAGAATACAAGATGTGCAGCCGCCCCCGGATTCCAGTGAACTTGAGATAAAAATAAAGGAGATGTGCTCACTCAAAGAACAGGCAATCGCGGAACAGAACTTCGAGAAGGCCGCCTCCTGCCGCGACTCGGAACGATCCCTCCGCACAGAACTCGAAAAGAAACTCAACGAATGGCGCGAGTCCTGCAAGGAAAAAGCAACTGTGATCGATGTTGCCGACATCACCCAGGTGGTAGCCAAGCTTACCGGCGTCCCCGTCCAGCAGATGGAGGAAGGAGAGGCGTCAAGGCTCCTCCGCATGGAAGATGAGATAAGGAAGACGGTCGTCGGACAGGACGATGCAGTCCGCATAATTTCGCGCGCGCTGCGCCGCTCCCGCGCCGACCTCAAGGATCCCAAACGCCCCATAGGCTCCTTCTTTTTCCTGGGCCCCACCGGCGTGGGAAAGACCCTGCTCGCAAAGGCCCTCGCCGAATTCATGTTCGGCGACGCTGACGCGCTTGTCCAGATAGACATGTCGGAATACATGGAAAAGTTCAATGTCAGCCGCATGGTGGGCTCGCCTCCTGGCTATGTCGGCTACGGGGAAGGAGGAGACCTCACCGAAAAAGTGCGCCGTCGCCCTTACAGCGTCGTCCTTTTCGACGAGATAGAGAAGGCTCATCCCGACGTCATGCACATGCTCCTCCAAATCCTTGAGGAGGGGAAAATAACCGATTCCCTCGGCAGGCGCATCGATTTCCGCAACACCATCGTAATCATGACAAGCAATATCGGCGCAGAGCAGATCGCCAAAGGCGGAGGGCTCGGCTTTTCCCCAACCATCCCCGGCCAGTCGGACTTCGCAAAAATCCGTGACAACCTCGTGGAAATGGCAAAAAAACGCTTCAAGCCCGAATTCATCAACCGCCTCGACGAAGTCATCGTCTTCCGGCCACTCACCCGCGAAGACCTCCGCTCAATCGTCAGCCTTGAAATAGACAAGGTCAAGGAGCGGATCAAGCACCAGGGAATGGAGCTTGAACTGGATGCCGACGCCCTCGATTTCCTTATCGACAAAGGCTTCCAGCCGGAATACGGGGCACGTCCGCTCCGCCGCGCCATCGAACGCCATCTTGAAGACCCACTCGCGGAGGAAATACTCAAAGGATACTGCAAGGGCGCTACGGAAATCCGCGCACGCCTCGACAACCAACAGCTCGTTTTCTTCCCGAACACGCCAGACCATTTGCTACCTCAGGGAGAATCCGAACGGGAGTCGCTTGAAACTTCTTCAAAAAAGAAAAAAACTGCCAAGCCTCGAAGCACAAGGCAACGCAAAAACAGCAAACCGGACAAATAAAAAATGAGTGGCGACGAGATATTCGAGATTGTCGATGATCACGGCTTTGTCGTGGGCTGCGCACCGCGCCGGCTCTGCCACGATGATCCCTCGCTCATCCATCGCTGTTCCCATGTGGTCGTCTATCATCCCGACGGGCGGATACTTCTCCAGAAACGCTCATCGTCAAAGGACATCCAGCCCGGCAAGTGGGATACGGCCGTTGGCGGACACCTCCAGCCCGGAGAGGACTTCGAAAGTGCCGCCCTCCGCGAAATGACTGAGGAGCTCGGGATTCCAGACACACTCCCGCTCCGCCATATTTGCGATACAAAAATAAGGAACGAGCGCGAATCAGAAAATGTCCGCGTCTTTTCCGCCGTCCACCCCGGCCCCTTCAGTTTTCCGCCAGAAGAGATTGACGAAGTCCGCTTCTGGACAAAAGCCGAACTCCGCGCCGCCGTCGAAACAGCCGACCCGTCCTTCACTCCCAATCTTCGCGCGGAACTGAAAATCCTGCTCAATATCTGAATCGGGGAAGCATGATGAGCGAGAAGAGCAGCAACCCGGAAACCGGAGGATTTTTCCAGGAGCCCAGCCCCTGGAAAAACGCCTGGACTCTTTTCCGCAGCGACGGACTTGCACTCTGTGGCCTGGGGGGAATCCTTTTTCTCCTGGCTGTCGCGATTTTTGCCCCGCTCCTTGCCAATGGACGCCCCTGGCTGCTTTATCAGAATGAGATCTTTTCATCGCCCGCCCTCCGCTACCTCTTCGCCCCGGACAGTACCGAGCAGGTGGTGGAAAAGATTTTTAACTACATCCTGCTTCTGCTTCCTCTCATTCTCCTGGAAAGGATACTTGCACGCTTCACGCGACGGAATATCGCCAGATGGGTTCTCGCAGTGATGGCGCTTCTGCTGCTGCTGCCATTCCTCTCAATCGGGCAGAAACTTGATAAGACTGACTGGCGGGCGGCGACTTCAAACTTAAAGAAGGGCGAATTCGTCCTCTTTGCGCCCCTCCCCTATGGCCCCTTTGAGAATGTGACAGAACCTTATGAAAAATTTTCATGGCCACACCCCTTCGGCACAGACCAAATCGGGCGCGATGTCATGGCGCGGATGATCTATGGCGCCCGCGTCTCCCTCGCAGTGGGAATATTTGCAACCCTGCTCGCAATGGCAGTGGGAGTCTCCGTGGGACTGCTCTCGGGGTACCTTGGCGGAGCCGTGGACATTGTCGTGATGCGCGTGGTCGAGATCATGATCTGCTTCCCGACCTTCCTTTTGCTGCTGATCCTGATGATGGTCATGATGGACTACAAATTCCAGCAGTCGATCCTGCTTGTCATAGCCGTGCTGGGGCTGACAGGCTGGACCGGACTCAGCAGGCTTGTGCGTGGAGAAGTCCTCAAGCAGCGCGTACTTCCTTACATCCAAGCCTGCGAGGCGCTGGGGCTGCCGCGCTGGCGCATAATGATCTTCCACCTGCTGCCAAACGTAACAGGGCCAATACTGGTTTCCTTCACCTTTGGAGTGGCGGGCGCAATCCTTTCGGAAAGCGGCCTTAGCTTCCTTGGCTTCGGCGTCCGGGACCCGACAGCGAGCTGGGGCGAACTCCTTCGCCAGGCTTTTTCCGATCCCTTCAGCTATTACCACCTGACAATATGCCCCGGGGCTGCAATCTTTATTGCCGTCTGCGCCTTCAACTTTGCGGGCGAAGGGCTCCGCCGCGTCATGGATCCGAAGGCCTGATCACATTAATTTTGAAACGGCAGATTCAAAACCAATTTGATTCAGCCTCCGCGGAAATTCTTTCGATATGCCAATGGAGACAGCTTCAATTTCTGCTTGAATAACCGCGAAAAATAAAATGCATTGCCAATCCCCACCTGTTCTGCAATCTCATTGATATTGAAATCGGTTCCTGTCAAAAGTTCGGAGGCTTTTTGAAGGCGACACTGATTCAAGAACTGTTGCGGGGGAAGTCCGCTGAACTGCCTGAAGAGTCGGCGAAAATGAATGAGTGACAGGTTCATGGAGTCCGCTTCGCGATCAAAATTCCATTCCCGCTGGATCTTTTGCCGGATTTCGCTCATCAGCTTTTCAAAGGCCGGACGCAAGTAACTTGAAGCCTTGCCACACGGCTCTTCCTGTTCATGAAGCTGAAGCATCAAGTCCTCAAGCATGAGCACAGTGCGGTCATGCTTGAGACAAGGAGTCCGGATCATGTCTATTACTTCAGTGATGGTCTTCAGAAAACGATCCGCATAGTTGATTTTAATCATTGGGGGATCGCGTTCCGCTGGAAACAAACCACTGGCAATGTAGCGATTGACATCACCAATGAAACAGACAAAGACATGATACCTTGGCTTGTTTTCAAGCGGTCCATAGTCGAAATAATCGGTGCCGGGATAAGTCACAAACGCCCATGACCCGTGAAGCCGATACGTCTCCTGCCCATTTTTACGCAGGAAAAAGCCCCCGTCATGGTTATACTGAATGCCATAATGCCTGGGAATATGTCGTCCCCTATTAAAAATACTCCCAGGTTCTATTCCGACAGGTCCAAAGTCAATGTTTTCGAAAAAAGTCATTGGTCTTCACCTCGCTGGCCAAGCAAAAAAATGATCATATTGTGCATTCTTATGAGTAATTTATGCATTGCATAAAACTAGGTATAAATATATACTCTAAAGAATATATTTCCAAATATCACGGTCGTGACAAATAAAAATATTGGAGTGCCGTCATTTGGCCATAGTAACTGCTAAGGCTTATAGATGTGAATTTATTTTCATGATCGTTTTGTAAAAACATTGTTCTTGTGTTTACTCTTGTCAAACGGATACAATGGCAATGAAAATCTCAATAATCTCAAATTTGCGCCACTCTGCACAGCCGGGTGAATTTGGAGATGTCTTTTTGCGCAGAGCAGTCCAGCGCCTGCTAAAATACATTAAGCCCGATCTCCTTTTCCTTGCGGGAGACCTCCTCTCCACCCCTGAGGCGGAGGATGCAAAGGAATCATGGATGCGCCTTACAAGAATATTATCAGTGCTACAATGTCCAATAATAGCGCGTGGCGGCAGGCCCAGTCCGGGAATGCTGGAACTCTACCAGACACTGCCAAATCAAAATGCACTGCCGAAATATCTGGACCCGCGACTACTAGCACTTTTGGATCAGGCTCCGCCTTTGCAATCACCACTATTTCCCTTTCTGGTTGCCGAAACCAATGCTCAAGGCGCGCCTTTCAGAGTCGAAACCTGTGAGCTCAAAATGCCCCAGAATATGGAACTCACTGATTTTCACATCCATACACGAGCCGCTTATTGCAACAACGACCTTGACGCCGTTAAGACAGTGGAACTGGCTTCGCAATTTGGACTCAAATCGGCTGTGATACTTGAGCACTCAGGCCAGCTTTATTTCGAGAGCCCCGATTACTGGAACAATGTTTACAGCCACGCATGGCCCAATACCCGCAAAATCGACCGCAGCTCCGAGTTCTTTGCCGAGTTTGAACAGAGTTGCAGAGCCGCAAGGATCCCAGTCTTCCGCGGCTTTGAACTGGACGTATCGGATAAAGGGGAACCTGTCATTCTTCCAGACACATTGAAGCAGGCGCAAGTCAGATTGGGCGCAGTGCATAGCCTAAGTTCTTCACCTGACTTTTCAGACTGGCAGGCACTCAAAAAGGAATTCCTCTTCAAGGTAAAATCCTTACTGCAAAACCAGATTGATGTGCTTGCCCATCCCTTCCGGATATTCCAATGGCTAAAGCTTCCGGTTCCGCCTGATCTTTTTGAGCCTGTGGCCGAACTGCTGAAAAGCCACAGGACTGCGGCGGAACTTAATTTCCATGCCAACGTCCCGGAACCTGAATTCTTTGAACTTTGCATCAAAAAAGGCATAAAAATAGCCTTCGGCAGCGACAGCCACAGCCTCTATGAAATCGGCGAGTTTTACCCGCATCTCAAGCTGCTTGAGCAATTCGGAGTTTTGGGCAGGCTCGACGAAATAGTTCTGAAAAAACACAGCTAATCATGATAGCAAAAGGAGACGAATTATGTATCCAGGCATTTGGACAGGCATCATGGCCAAATCCCCACTCCATAAGACACTAAGACTCTTGGCTGAACTAGGGTGGCAGCATTTCGAGATATCTTACGAGCATCTCGACATGATCATGAATTCGGATGCCCCTGAGAGGGCAATAGAAATGGCGCGGCAAACCATTGCAGAGCTACAAGTTTCCATCCCCCAAGCTCATATGCATCTTACACACGATATCACACATCCGGATAAAGATATCAGGGAAAAGGAAAGCTCTTGGGTTTTACGCCATTTTACGATTGCCGCAAAACTCGGGGTAAAAAACGTGGTGGTTCATCCCGGAACAGGAGAAGGGATATCCCTTCGATGCAATGCAAGAAAGACCCTCAAGAACAATATCGAGACTTTTAAGTGGTTCTGTGGACATGCAGGCGAACTCGGACTTAGAATAGGTGTTGAAAATATATTTGATCGCATTCCTCCACCACAGCGCCATTTTGGTTCAACGCCAAGTGATCTGCTTGACTTGATAGATGGAGTCGGCTCACCCTTTCTGGGAATTACCCTGGACACATCACACGCGCAGATACAAGGCCTTGATATTCCAGCAACGATCAGGGAACTGGGGAATCTTATCATATGCACCCACATCTCAGACAATAATGGGACCGGGCTGGATCAGCACTGGACACCAGGGCGTGGCGTAATTGACTGGAAAAATGTGATGTCAGCATTTCGTGATGTCTGCTATGATGGAATTCTTAACTTGGAAATACCGGGAGAACACAACCCACATCCGGGAATCATGAAGCTCAAAATCACCCACGCACTGGCCGTGGTGACGGCAATGGCGTCAAACAAGTTCTAAAAGATCAGCATTGTGATTGACGCTCCTGCGCAAACAGGAAATATTTGCCTGATGCCGTCTTCCCAGAAGCTTGGGAGTTGTGCCTAAAAAGCTCTTTATCTTGAGATTTTGTTTAATTGTTTTGAAGAAGATTTCTGTTTTCCAGCAATCCGTGTAGATTTCAGAAATTGTGAAACACAAGAGCTTTTTCTTGTTTGTTAGAAGCATGTTTCCATGCTTTTCACTTTTTTTTCAAGCGAAGGCAGGGAGCCCGTCTCCTTCGTCCTATCCATGAATTCAATTCACGTGCTGACCTTTAAAACTCAAATGCTGTTTCTCCAAAGGTAGCCGTCGCGGGCAAGAAGTTCTTCGGAGGCTTCGGGCCCCCAGGAGCCCGCCGCATAGGTGTGGAGCGGACACGGAGACTGTTCCTGCGACCAGCAGTCAAGCACGGGTTCGAGGAGCCCCCAGGCAAGCTCGATTGTGTCGTTGCGGATAAAGAGTGTCTGGTCACCGAGCATGCAGTCCAGAAGGAGCCGCTCGTAGGCCTCGGGTATCTCATCCTTGAAGATGTCGGCATAGCGGAAATTCATTGTGAGCGAACCCATGCAGAGCTTAGGCCCGGGCTGCTTGCCCTGTATGGAGAGAGAAAAGCCTTCTTCGGGCTGGACATTCATCACAAGCGTATTCGGGGCGAGATCCACTGCCCGTATGGGCTCAAAGAGCGAGTGGGGGACGCGCTTGAAAGTGACGGCTATCTCGCTCATGCGGCGGGCAAGCCGCTTGCCCGATCTGAGATAGAAAGGCACCCCATGCCAGCGCCAATTGTCGATGAAAAGCTTCGCGGCCGTGAAGGTCTCTGTGCGGGAATCATGGGCAACTCCCTCTTCGTGGCGGTAAGCGGGCAGCTCTTTGCCGCCGACGCGCCCGGCTCCGTATTGGGCGCGCACGATGAATTTTTCGAGCTTCTCCTTTGGGAAGGGGCGTATTGAGCGGAGAAGCTTGGCCTTTTCATCGCGGACTCGGTCAGCCTTGAAAGATTGCGGCGGCTCCATCGCCATCAGAGAGAGCATTTCGAGCATGTGGTTCTGGAACATGTCCCGGAGGAGGCCTGCCTGGTCGTAGTAGCCTGCGCGATGCTCGACGCCGAGCGTTTCCGCAGCGCTTATCTGGACGTGCTCAATGTAGCGGTTGTTCCAGATGGGTTCAAAGATGATGTTTGCAAAGCGGAGCATCAGAATGTTTTGGACGGTCTCCTTGCCGAGGTAGTGGTCGATGCGGTAAAGCTGGCGTTCCTTGAGCACTGCGCGGAGATGGCGGTTGAGCTTCTGCGAGCTTTCAAGGTCGTGCCCGAAAGGTTTTTCGATGACGACATTGCGCCAGGGATGACCGTCGTAATTTTCCTTTGCCAAGCCCGCCTCGCCGAGAAGGTGGACAACAGTCCCATACAGCGATGAGGGAACGGAGAGATAGTAAACCCTGCCCGGAAGCAGAGCGGAATCCTTCTCCATCTCTGCGAGTTTTTGGGAAAGCAACTCATAAAGGGTCGGGGAAGCATAGTCGCCGGGGATATAAGAAAGTTTGCCAAGAAATTTTTCCAGTTCGGCCGGATTCGCCTTAGTAAAGCGTTCAAGGATTGCGCGGCGCGCATTTTCCCGGAATACTTCGTCAGTGAGGGGCGTCCGCGCACAGCCGATTATGTGCGATTCGTCATGCAAGAGCTTGCGCTGTTCCAGGCTGAAAAGAGCCGGAAGCAACTTTCGCGCCGCCAGGTCGCCGGAAGCACCGAATATGACGACATTGTTAGGAACCGGGGCGACCTCCATGCAAAGGCCACCGCGCCAATTGATATTTTCGACTGCCATAGGCCCACCCTCTTCCGATACTTATTTGTACAAGTTAAAAATGCCACTGACGAACGTCTTTGCAAACGAAGGCAAGATTTACAAAGGAATAATTCGCACCGGTGCGGGTCCTCCGTGTTGAGAGAAAAATTCCTCCCAGCGGAGCGCATCTGCGCGGGCACCTTGCCCGCAAAGGGCCTGCCAGCCCTTTTGCACCTTTTCCAAAATTCCATCGGGGCCAAGGACGCGGCTGTCTCCATACGCCTGCCCGATAAGACCCGTGTTAAAGTCGCCAAAATCAACCTCCGGCAAGCCCATTTCAAGGAGTTCCGCGCGCCAGAGCGTTGGAAACTTTCCGCAGCCGCAGAGAACGAGAGGCGCCTTTGTCGAAAGCTGCCCCTCCCTGACAAGCCGGCGAAATTCCGATAGGAGGCTGAAGTTTTCAAATTGCGCCACGCTCAGAGGCCCTTCGGCATCGGCGGGGCTGGCCTCAAGCTTTTCGCTGATGGCGCGGGAGAAGGATTCCCGCACGTTTTCCTTGGCGCAGATCAGCTCATAGCGCCGCATGGTGTCATAGGAAACCTTTTCTAAATACCGTGGAGGCGTAAGTGCAGGCCAGGTCAAGCGGTTGTTGAGTGTAAGACGGTAGAGGATTTCCGCAACGCTTCGCCCGGAGCTGCTGAACCGGTGGCAAACCCTGAAACTGTCAAGGTAAAGAAGCCGTGAGCCGCTGCGGTAAAGCCTCAGAGTGCTCCAGTATTCCTCTCCATAAAAACAGAATTTATCAGGATAAAATGGGGTCAATTTTTTGAGGAGTTCCGTCCTGAACAGTGTTCCGCAGCCATGAAAGACCGTAGGAAGGAGGGGGGTGTTTTCACGGGAGGCGTCAAGGCGCTCCACCCGGGAATTGATTCCGCCGATTTCCGCAGGAGATTTGCGGAGAAGATTCACAGCCGCTTCGACGGATCCGGGAAGCGGATGAGAATCGTCGTCGAGCATCAGGAGGAAAGGGGCGCTGGCCTCGGCTATTCCGCGGTTCCGCGCAAAAGTCCCCTGGTTGCCATCCATGAAAATGCATTTCACGTTTGCCGCGGCGAAATCGCCCGAGGGCTCAGGGGAATTGTCGAGGATAATCGCCTCCCAGGGCAGCGAGAGGTTTTTCCTGAGAAGCTCCAGTGTCAAAATGACTTCCGAAGGGCGTTTATAGGTCGGAAATACTATTGATATTTGCGGGGTTGCAGGCATTGTCCGGCGGCGGCTCAGTCGCCTGAGGCCTTTTCCGAGAGGAAGTCATAGGCCTGATTGATAAGTGACATGGCTTTTGTGTTTCCGCCCGCGTCGGGATGGAAGCGTTTGGCCATGATCTTGCGGCGTCTTGCCAACTCGGAGGCATCGATCGACATGGCAACGTCAAGATTGAAGAGAGTGCGGTAAGCGGCTTCGCGGTTGCGAGTGCTGGCCAGCTCGATCTTTTCGACATAGCTCGGCGGCATCATTTCGACCTTCCGGGCGAACCTGCGGTGTTCGAGTTCTCGACGCAACATGGAACTCGTCGAATAACGGACGACAAACTCAAGCACCTTGCGCTTGTCAAATTCCGAGAACTTCCCTAATGCCGTAAAGGAGATGTGCGTCCGGATGTCTCGGAACCAGAGGATGCAGGTCCCTGGCTCAAACGGGTTATGCGTAACCTGGAAATTGAGATTGTCTATCGTGGCTTCTGTAAGGATTTTAGTGCAATCCGGACTGGGCATCTCTATATTCCGCCCCCCTTTGGGTCTTTGTATGGTTTCTGTAAGTTAACACATCATGTAGTGGATAGCAAGCCATAAATCAACAATATCTTGTTGTTTTTAAGTATTATCATTTTTGACACTTCAGAAATAATTTATCCTATTGAAGAAAATCATTCTTGATATCATTTGGAAAAGCGGATATAATGTCTTATGCTGTTTTAATAATTTTGGGAGTTTTGTTGATGGACAAGACAAATACTATTCTGAAATATTTCGAACGGCTGCTTCTGTTATTCGGGCTTGTCGCCCTGCTGACATCAGTAATTCCATGTTCTCTGTTAGTCGCAGACAGCGTTGATGACGAACTTATGGAAGACTTAGAAAAGGATCAAGGAAAAGAAAATCTCAAGGACTTGACTCCAAAAAAAGATTTCGAAACTCTCAATCCCAAGGAATACTCCGAAAGCCGTCAAGCTGTCTATTCAAAGCGTCCGCGCCCTGCCGACCTTGAATTCAACAGGGAAAAAGTGAAAGCCCATGTCCTTGCCCTGCCAAAGGAAAACAGGAAGTCTGAAATTGAAAGGTACAACAGGCTCAAAGGCATACGGGACTACCTCGTCCGCCTCCTTGAACGCACACCCTATGACAGCAAGGAAGGTGTTTTATTCGTCAACAAAAATGGAAACATCAGCAAAAAAAATGGGATTGTGGCCCTTGCCAACGAACGTTACCTTATCCTCCGGACTTCAAGCCATTCAAAATCCAGGAAGATAGAATGGGATGAACTTCCCATTGAGCAATATGAGAGATTCTTCGAGTTCTTTGCCTCCAAACGCGCAGCAGTTTCCGCGGCTCCGGGAGTGAGCAAGGAAGAGATCAACAAAAATGCCGCAGAGGACTACATTACCGCTGCCGTAATGTGCGACTGGTATGGAAGATACGAAAAAGCCCTCGACTTCGGAGGAAAGGCCCTTAAGCTTTGCCCCAATCTCAAGCCGGACGTCGAACGCCTTCTCATGGACTAACCCTGCCGCTGTTTGATAAAAACACCCAAGCCAGACAAGTGCAGAAACCGGGTTAATAATTTTTAGAAGAACTGCTTGCATCAGACTTTGCGGAGTTTATATTAAGAGTTCGGCCTTTGGCTGTCGATACGCGGCAATCAAAGGGGGAACAGTCCCAGTAAGGAAA
>Ga0154565_1080_pt3 | contig 12311 bp, 11 predicted proteins | sample RifGroF2_FD_105708 | JGI IMG/M metagenome (GOLD analysis project Ga0154565, IMG submission 105708) | Lentisphaerae bacterium GWF2_52_8 | reverse complement strand
TCAGGAGAGCCGGAACCGAGGACCAAACGCGAGATAGGGAAGGCTCTCTCGATGTCAAATGCCTCTGTCCACTTCCATATGAAGCAACTTGAGAAAGCCGGGCTTGTCAAACTGGAAGGAACACGGCTTGGGTCAAACAGCGTAATGGAAAAACTTTATTCTGGAAGCTCTGTCACAAACCCGGACGAATCTGGCTTGACTGACTTGGAAAAATCGGAATTTTATCTCAGTTACACGCTGGACAGCATTCACGAACTGCACCGGGAGGGGGAACAGCTCATAAGATCCGACTGGAAAAAGAACAGGTTTATAGTGGGAACTTATGGTGTCTATGCCAACGAAGGAGAAATACGGGAGTTCAAGAACAAGCTCTTTAAGCTGATTGATGATTTCCATAAGTCCCATAGTGAAGCGTCGAAGGATGCGAAACCGATAGCCATCACGTTTGGCATAGTGCCATCGAAAGCGGCTGCCTGGCTTAGTACCCAGAAGGTATTCGACATGTTGTCATAAATTTACCCTTGAGAATTCATGACTTGGGAGACAACGCCTTGCTGTTGGCGTTGTCTTTTTTTTGTTCATTTTGCAGAAATGGCATTTTGGGAAGATAAGTGGAAAAACTGCTAAAGGCTGAGCCTGAAAAAAGTCCGGACTTGCCTTTCCACAGCTGGAAAAATATTCCCAGCCCGTTATCTTATCCTAAATGACGGAGGCGGCGGCAGTCGCCCTGGCGCTTGTCGGCAGGGAGGAAAGTCCGGACTCCACAGAGCAGGAAGTCCCGCTCACGCGGGATACCCCGGACCATATGCCGGGGGAAGGAAAGCGCCACAGAAAAAATACCGCCCTGCGCAAGCAGGGTAAGGGTGAAATGGTGAGGCAAGAGCTCACCGGACGGCCGTGCAAGCGCCGTTGCAAGGCAAGCCCCTTCCGGAGCAAGACCAAATAGGGGATGATGCTGCTGCTCGCAGCGCCGGAATCCCGGGTACTGGTCGCATAGACAGATGATTGCCACCCGCAAGGGTACAGAATCCGGCTTATGCCGCCACCGTCGCTATCGCGCCGAGAAGCAAACGACTGGAGAATGAGGAGGAAAGAAGGGAATGAGCATTGAGACGATCGAAAGGGCAATTCGTGATATTCCTGATTTCCCGAAACCGGGAATCATCTTCAAGGATGTTACCCCGGTGCTTCAAAGCCCCAAGCTTTTCTCCGAAGTTATAGACATCTTTGCCTCTCATTGCCAAGACAAGCTGCCAGATACCATAGTGGGTATCGAATCGCGCGGCTTCATCTTCGGCTCGGCATTGGCTTACAAGCTCGGCTGCGGCTTCGTCCCGGTACGCAAGAAGGGAAAGCTGCCCTTCCGCACGATTTCCGCATCCTACAGCCTGGAATACGGACAGGCTGAGATCGAGATGCACGAGGACGCGCTGCGTCCTGGTGAAAAGGTGCTTATCGTGGACGATCTTCTCGCCACAGGAGGCACAGCGGGTGCGGCAATCAAACTCATCTCGCAATTAAAAGCCGAGATTATAGGGGTTGAGTTTCTTATTGAGCTTGCGTTTCTCAAAGGGCGTTCTATAATTAACCCTTATCCAGTTAACTCTCTGATCGTGGTGAAATAGTTTCAGGCGGGGTTGGCGCCCGGCAGAGCATAAGAGGTTTCAGGCATTATGAAGTATGCGATTTTAAGCGACATCCACGCCAATCTGCAGGCGCTTCAGGCTGTCATCGCCAAATGCAAGGAAGTCCAGGTAAATGAATACATCTGCCTTGGCGACATAGTAGGCTACAATGCCAATCCCAAGGAATGCGTCGAGATCATGCGCAATATGTCGCTCCTTGGCGTCGTAAAGGGGAATCACGACGAGTACGTCTCCAACAACGACGAGGAGATGGAAGGCTTCAATCCCCACGCCAAACAGGCCGTGCTCTGGACCAAGGCGCAACTCTCGGAAGACGATCGCAAGTGGCTCGCCAGCCTTTCCTTACGCACTACCGTCAAGGGCACAAATATGACGATAGTCCACGCAACACTTGATTCGCCCGACGCCTGGGGCTACATCTTCGACGCCCACCATGCGGCCGACAATTTTTCCTACCAGTTCACCCAGCTCTGCTTTTGCGGCCACTCTCATGTGCCCATCGCCTTCTGCAAAAAACCCGTTACGCTCCGCTCCGACAAGCCCATCGAGGAAATCACCGAATGGGCTTTCAAAAAGAACGAAAGCCTGGTGCCGTCAAATACCGGGGAAATCGACATAATTGAAATAGACATCCAATCCGGCTTCAAGTACCTTGTCAATGTGGGCAGCGTGGGTCAGCCGCGCAATCGCGACCCGCGCGCATCCTTTGCTATTTACGACACAGATCAGAAAAAAATCTACCGGTACCGCCTTCCCTACGACATCGCCTCTGCGCAGCTGCGCATCAGGGAATCCGGCCTCCCCGAGCGCTTGGCGACGCGCTTGGAGCGCGGCAATTGACCGACATTCGACGAGGAGGAGCCGCCTCACAATGAAGCCCGGAATTCCGTCGGCATGAAAGTCCTCTTCATAAAACCAAGCAGTCTGGGCGATGTCCTTCATTCCTTCCCCTCCCTTGCCCTTCTCAGGCAAAACCAACCTGAGGCAATTGTTGACTGGCTGATCCATCCCGCATTTGCGCCCCTGCTCAAATACCAGGGGATTCGCCGGGCAATTCCATTTGACAGGAAGGCTCTTGGAAATCCGCTGAGCTTTATTCCCTCCTTTCTTGGCCTCTGGCACGAATTGAGGGAGGAGGACTATGACCTGGTGCTCGATCTGCAGGGGCTGTTCAGAAGCGCTTTTTTTGCACGTGCCGCCCGTTCAAAACGGGTCGCCGGCTTCGCCTCCCCGCGGGAATCCATGGCGAAGCTCTTTTACAGGGAAAGTTACCAGGTCGAAGCTAAATACGAGCATGCAGTGGAACGCAATCTCGCGCTTACCGCCGCTGCCCTGAAGATTCCTTTTTCCATCCCGGAGATCACAATGGCTCCAGTGGAGGAATACGCCAAAAACGTGGCAATTCTACTCCAGCGGCATGGAGTAGGCAATGAGTCCGCCTGCATCGGAATCGCTCCGGGCGCACGCTGGGACAGCAAACGTTGGCCTCCCGATTTTTTCGCCTCCGTAATTGACGAACTTTCAGGCATTTCCCCGGAACCATGCTTTCTCCTCCTTGGCGCTCCTTCGGACAGGCCTCTTGCGGAGGCCATCCGTCAAAAGGTCCGAAAGGCAAAGGTGTTTTCTCTTGCTGGTGAAACTGGCACGGGGGAACTTGTGGAACTGACCCGGCGCTGTTCCCTGCTCATCACAAACGATAGCGGCCCGATGCATGTCGCAGCGGCGCTCAAGACGCCCCTGCTGGCGCTTTTCGGTCCCACTGCCCCTGACAGGACGGGCCCTTTCGGGGATGGGAAACAGAGTGTCTTTGCCCCTGAATCCTTGCGTTGCGCTCCATGCTTGAAGAAATCGTGTCCTCAGGGTACATTGCTCTGTCAGCGCGCCTTCATTCCGTCAGACATAGCTGAGGCCGCGCGTGGCCTTATGTTCCTTAAAAACGGGTGAGGTCTTCGGATGAGAATGCGACTTTTTATTTCCCTCGCGGCTTTTGCCTCCCTTATGCTGGGGCTTATGCCGTCTGCAAAGGCTCAAATCGGCATAACTGTCGAGCTGAACCGGCTTAACTACCATCAGTATGAATGGGTTTACGCCCGTGTGCACCTCCGTAACTACAGCGGACATCCCTTGGCTTTTGGGGAGTCAAATGATCTAAAGGGGCGGCTATCCTTTGAAATCGAGGACAGCAAAAGCGATTTTGTAGATAAAATCGGAACAGACGTCCCCCCGCTTGAGGGAATCATCCTCAACCGCGGTGAAGTCAAATCGATCATAGTGCCTATCTCCCAGTATTACAAATGCGTCAATCCAGGCAAGTACACACTTCGTGCCGTTGTGGAGCATTCGCTCTTCAAAGAGAAATACCAATCCGCCCCGGTAAGTTTCAACATCATTACAGGGGTCCAGATGTGGGAGCGCATTGTCGGAGTCCCGGATTTCATAAAGAAGGACCCTGATTCAAAAATAAAAACCCGCAAATACCGCATCGAGTCCATGTTTGACGGAAACAACAAGGTCTACTACATGATCATAGAGGATGACGCAAAGGTTTATTCGGTAAAGCGCATAGGCTTTGAAATAAACAACTCCACGCCCCTCTGTGAGGTCGATTCCCTGAGCCGCATACATATCATCGTCCAGGCGGGGGCGAAAGTCTTCACATACCTTCGCTACGATATTGACGGCAAGCTCGAAGAAAAAGAAGTTTACTTCAAGACAGACACCTCTCCAATACTTGTCCGAAATGCCGAAGACGGAACACTCATCGTCGCAGGCGGGCGCAAGGCGCGGAAAGATCTCGATTACCAGGAAGTCGAAGACAAAACATTTTGAGTCCTAAAAATCAGGAGCCTCCCCATTATGATGCTTGATCCCGTTCGCTGGCGCAGCGCCGATGGACTAATAAGCGACTCGTGGAAAGAAAATGTCCGCTTGCTTCCAGGAAAACTCCGCATCATCGACCAGACTCTCCTCCCGGAAAACCTGAGCTATCTTGAGCTTGACAATCTTGATGAGATCATCAGCGCGATCCGCAGGCTCTCTGTCAGGGGGGCGCCGGCCATAGGCTGCGCCGCCGCGCTTGGACTCGCCGCCTGCGGCCAGCATCTCGCGGACGGCTCGGCTCAAGCGTTCCTTGCGTCCGTCAGCGAGCTTGCCCGTCGTCTGGCTGAATCAAGGCCGACGGCAGTCAACCTCTTCTGGGCTTTGCGCCGCTGCGAGGAGGAGCTCAAAAATGCGGCCTCAAATATTTCCGCCGTCCCAAAACTCAAGGAAGTATTGCTTCACACAGCCTTGGACATTCTCGAAGAAGACATCCGCCTCTGCCGCGCCATAGGGAAACACGGGCGCCCGCTGCTCCGCGATGGAATCGGCGTTCTGACCCACTGCAACGCTGGCGCGCTTGCTACGGCGGACTACGGCACCGCACTTGCCCCAATCTATACAGCATACGAAGAAGGCGTCAAACTGACCGTTTACTCCGATGAAACGCGACCCCTGCTTCAGGGAGCACGGCTCACTGCCTGGGAGTTGAAGCATGCGGGTGTAGACGTCGTAAGCATCTGTGACAATATGGCCGCACAGGTCATGCGGGAAGGCAAGGTGCAAATCGTCATTGTTGGCGCGGACCGCATCGCCGCCAACGGCGACGCCGCCAACAAGATCGGTACTTATGGCGTCGCGATACTCGCACAATATCACAAGATACCCTTCTATGTCGCCGCCCCTTATTCCACCATAGACATATCACTGCCCGACGGCAGCGGCATTCCCATCGAGCAACGCGCGCCTGAGGAAGTCAGCTGCGGCTTTGGCCGCCGCACAGCGCCGGAAGGAGTGCGCATCTACAACCCGGCCTTCGACGTAACTCCTCACAATCTCATTAGCGGCATCATCACCGACCGTGGCATCATCGAAGCTCCCTTCACTCAAAAAATCGCCACCCTCATCTCCGGTAGCAAAAAAGAGCGCCGGGAGGTCCAATAATTCAAACCCTGTGATTTGCCGGATGAAAATCCATCAAATTTGGGTCTGAAGGGTGGAGTTTTGAGAGAGATATCAGGGTGAGGAAACTCGGCTGATCCGTATGTGGCTAGAGGCTGGCATAAAAAGAGGCTCCCTTTTTTCCTCTTCCGACTCCGAAGGCGCGAAAAGACTCCACCACATTTGGGGAATGCGAAGCGGAAAAGCAGGTCTTTTTACCCGAAAAGTTCGAACAAAGGAAACACTGAGAGCCTCAAGGTCCCTTCATCAGCTTAGGGTGCGCGATGCAGGCATTTGGATAACGTGTCTTATCATGGAAGTCTTCGTGCTTCTTCGCTGCCAAATACGAAGAATTGAAGCTCTCTTCATGCATCGCCTCAACGGAGGGATTGCCAACACTTTGAAACTCAGCCTCGGCTTCTGTGATTATGCATAGTCTTGGTCGGAGAAGATGGCACCTTCAAGCGCGGCTCCTGTATTCACACAGGATTTGAGGCTCAATGCTGAAGATACCTTTCCAGGGCGGCGCCCAAATCATTGCCAAAAGTGCGGAGATTGTGCTGGCTGGCCAGAGGATTGCCGTTTCCGAAGTAAGGCATTTCAAAAGAGAAGCCTATTCGCGCCCCGCAGGAACAGAAAAATTTCCCGGAAGTGGGGTGATGAGGCTGGTTCCAATCGAAGCCGACAGGCACATCGTGCTGGGGGTCATAGACAAATTTGTCTTTATCGGGACGCCGGGCAGTTTCCTCGATGAGCATAGCCCCCAGTATTTTTGCCTCGGATTCATTGAAAGGCGTCCCCTTGTTTGAAATGAAGGGGTGGTCGTTTCTTCCTCCCCATTTCCAGGGGGAGTGGAAATCAATGCCAACGACGATATTGAGCTTGCGGACATAGTCCATCAGGGCTTTTGTCGCACAGTAAAGCGGGGTGTCGGTGTAATCGTCGCAATGGTCATGGGGCGCCCTGTTTTTGCCCTGATCGCCTTCCTCGACTCCGTCGATGTCAATAAAGGGAACAATATGGAAAATGTATTCGTTGAGGATGCTCCCTTTGTCTTTTTGAAGGAGATGAGACAGCACTCCTTCGAGGACATAGGAGCCCGTCGATTCGCAGGCATGGTGCCTGGCAGTCAAGACAAGATGTTTTTTTGCTGCGGGATTTCCGAGGCGAAGCAGCGGAAGAGGGCGTCCCTTTTCCGAATTTGCAAGAATGCCGCGTTCAAGGAGGGGATGCGAACTATTGCTCCTGCAGAAAACTTCAAAGTCCTCAAGGAGGTAGGGCAAGGCAAAGCAGAAATAGACGCAAGTCTCATCTTCCCCAAAACTGTAACGAAAAGCCGTGTGGTCGATGAACGAGGATTCGCCGGCAAAAGCCCAGTTCCGGGCATCGCGACTTACTGCGGGTCCGAATGAGCCCAGCAATTCGCCGCTGGCGAATCTGAAAACGAGGTCTTGCCCCTCGGCTGCCTCGACGCGAAAATTCCAATAAAACCATCCATTGATGCTGTCGCGGTTGTCGTGCTCAAGAATAAAAGTGTTGCCGTCGCGCACAACATTTTTAATGTTTCCGCCGGGATGATCGCCGCGAACAAGGATCTCTTTCATAGCTGCCCATTTCTCTAATCATTGACTCACATATTACAGGAAAGGCCGGTTCCTGTCAAGCTGCATGGTTTCTCCGCGTCAAGCACAAGTGAAGAACTTTTTTTGGGTGTGGAGGGGGCTTTTTCTGGTAATTTCACGATTTCAGGGTATGTTCTATTGCTTTGCCGCATAGCTGGCCGTGCGCACTAATTTTTGTGGTCAGCATGGAGTTGAAAAGATGTTTCCAAAGTACAAGTATCCGGAGCCAATAGCCCTGCCCGAGCGCCAATGGCCGGGAAGGACATTGGCCCAGCCGCCCGTCTGGTGTTCCGTCGATCTGCGCGACGGAAACCAAGCCCTGCCTGTTCCAATGAGCCCCGAGACAAAGCTTGCGTATTTCAACATGCTTCTCAAGATCGGGTTCAAGGAAATAGAAGTAGGCTTTCCTTCGGCATCGCAGGATGATTTCGATTTTGTGCGCCAGCTTGTGGAGAAGAAGCTTGCTCCTCCCGGCGTGCGGATTTCCGTCCTGACACAGGCCCGGAAACACCTTATTGAACGCACTGTCGCCTCCCTGCAAGGGGTTGAAGATGCAATAGTCCACCTTTACGTGGCCACCTCTGACCTGCACGGTAATTTCGTGTTTGGAAAAAATCGCGCCGGGGTCAAAAAGATGGCTGTCGACGGAACGAAGATGGTGCTTGCAGCTTTGGAGAAGGCCGGTCTTCGCGGGCGCGTCGGCTTTGAATTTTCGCCCGAGGAGTTCACGGACAGCGACATTGATTTTGTGATCGGCCTCTGTTGCGCGGTGAAAGAGGCTTGGGGAGCAGGCCCCAAACGGGATTTCATCCTGAACTTGCCCGCGACGGTCGAGCGGCGTCCGCCTTATCAGTACGCGGACATGATCGAATATTTCTGCCGCCACTATCCCCATATCAAGGATACCACTATCAGCATTCACGCCCATAATGACCAAGGTTGCGCAGTGGCCGCCTCCGAAATGGCGCTACTGGCCGGCGCTGAGCGCGCCGAGGGGACACTTTTCGGACACGGCGAACGCACAGGCAACCTCGACCTGATGGTTTTGGCGATGAACCTCTACTCACGCGGAATAAACATAGGGTTGGATTTTTCGGACCTCCCGGCAATCGTCAAGCTTGTCGAGGAAGCCTCCGGCATTGATGTTCATCCCCGCCATCCCTATGCCGGAGACCTCGTGTTCACTGCCTTCTCCGGCTCGCACCAGGATGCGATAAGGAAGGGAATTGAGGTCAAGGATGAGGTTTCCAAGACTTTTGGACAGCAATGGAAGGTTCCCTATCTGCACGTAGATCCCGCAGACGTTGGCCGCAAGTACGAAAAGTTGATCCGCATAAACAGCCAGTCGGGCAAGGGCGGGGCTGCGTTCCTGCTTGAGCACGAATTCGGGATATATCCTCCAAAGGGAATGCTGCCGGAGATCGGAGAAACCGTTCAGCAGCTCGCGGACGAAAAGGGTGACGAGATCAGTTCCCAGGAACTTCTCGCAACCTTCAAGAAGGTGTTCATGGATCCTCCAGGCCCCTTCTCCCTCGTCAAGTTTTCGCGTTCCTGCGTGGATGAGGCCAACCCCGACATAGTCAGGGCTTCCCTCACGATCAAGCACAAGGACAAACTTATCGAGCTTGACGGAGAAGGCAACGGCCCTATTTCAGCTGCGGTTCATGCGCTGAAAGACCTGGAAGGGGTCATCGACTTTGTCGTGGAGGACTTTTCTGAAAAATCCCTCGGCAAAAATGCCGATGCCGTGGCCCTGGCTTTTGCGGGCATCCGCCGTCTTTCCGACGAGAAGATATTCTACGGAGCCGGAGAGCATGCAAACATTGACTTGGCAGGTTTGAGGGCCATCTTTGCCGCCCTCAACAGGGCCAGTTAACTTTATAACAGAGGACGAAAATTGAACAACATTCCGTTGACAAAGTCCAAGGACAAGAGACCCCCCATAAACAAGGGATTGGTCTTTTCCATCGTTGCGCTTATCCTCGCGGCTCATGCGCTTGTGATTTATTTCCTGGTAATCAGGCCGCGTGCACCCAAACCGCCACCGCCGGCTGCAAAAGCGCCAGAACCCGCACCAGGAACAGCCGCAGCAACGCCTGGGAAAACTCATGAAAACCCGAACTTCGGAAAGCCCTTTATCTACAAAAATGCGGTAAAGGGAGATATTCCGGGATTACCCGCCTTCCCGAAGGACGGAACAGGAATACTCATCGACCTCGATACCCGCCAGGTGCTCTGGTCAAAAGGATCCCGCGAAGGGGTTCCGATAGCCTCAATGACAAAGATGATGACCCTGCTTCTGGCTTTGGAAAAAATCGATGCCGGCAAGGTGAACATGGATGAAATGGTGCAGGTTTCCGTGGCTGCCACGAAGATCGGCGGCAGCCAGGTTTACCTTGATCCCAAAGAATCCTTCCCTTTGCGCGATCTTCTCAAGACAGTTGCAATCAAGAGTGCCAACGACTCGGCATACCTGGTTTCGGAACATCTCGGAGGCGGGGACGTCCAGACATTTGTGAATGAGATGAACAAGCGAGCCCGCGAACTGAAAATGCCAAGCAGCAAGTTTTTCAACGCCCACGGCCTTCCGGGAAATACTGCCAGCGAGGACAACCTTGGCAGTGCGGAGGGAATGGCAATCCTTGCCGAGCACCTGCTCGAACACCCGCAGGCCGTCCAGTGGGCCTCGACCAAGATCGACTCTTTCCGTGAAAAGACCAACAAGGCCTATCAGGTGATCTCAAATCACAACCACCTGGTCGGCAACTGCCCGGGGGTCGATGGCATGAAGACAGGCTGGATTCAGCGTTCCGGCTTCTGCGTCACTGCAACCTGCAAGCGAGGCGGCCGCCGACTCGTTGCAGTAGTGACGGGTTTCAAGGGACGGCGCGAACGCGATGCCTATGTCTCCAAGCTCCTCGACTGGGGTTATCGCCAGTCTTCAGCAGTCCACTCTTCTTCCTCATCCCCGGAAACTGCGCCAGCCCCAGAACCAGCCCCCACAGGAGAGGAAGCCATGAGTTCATCAGGAGTCGTACCGAAATAAGGGGTCTGTCGGGATATTTTGTTGAAGTTTGCCACGTGCAACTTATATTTGTTTCCACAAAACAGGAGGCTACTATGCGGATTATGATGGCGCTTGCAGCGGCAGTGCTGCTCTCCCTTCCGGCTTTTGCGAGAGACATAACAATGCTTGACGGCAAGGTCTACAAGAATGTCAGCGTTGAAAACGTCACTCCTCTGGGCTTCGACATGGTCTCCGACAATGGGAAGAGCCTTATGATCAAGCATGTCCGTTTCACCGAGATGAGCGAAGCCGTCCGCAAGGAATTCAACTACGATCCCGTCAAGGCTGATGAGTACCTGAAGAAAATCCAGAAGACCATAAGCACCCATGAAACCAAGAACTCTGTAAAGCTCACAGCCTGGAAGGCTAAGGATGAAAAACAGGAACCGGTGGTTTATGATGGGGTCGAAAAGCTAGGCCAAAAAATATTATTCAAGGCCATCTCCTGCCATCCGACAGGGACTGTCGGATGGTCTTGCGCAGAAGACGAAACACTTACGACGGGACACTACGGGAAAATCTTCCTAAAAGGAATGTCCCTTTCACAGAGCAGCGAGTGGATCGGCAACATTTATCCGACTGGCAAGACCTACAATGATGGGCGTCAGACCATGCCCGAATACGTCACAAGACAGCCGTAATACCGATTTGCGATCATAAAGTTAGTGTGATTAGGATTTCGCCCTCTGGGTGAGCACCCTGCACCGTGGCGTGCCGCCACTGTCGGATACCTCGGCTCCACTTCGCTGCCTCGCAGGACGAGCGCCCTTCACTATAACTCTGCCATTCAGCTTTGCTTGCGGCGGGGGCAATGATCACTTTCATTCCTGAGCCAAGCGGATGCTGAGGCGAAGTATTAAAGGGACCGTCGTCCCCCCCTGCAACCCTCTTCCCTAACCCATAGCCCGCAACTTGGTATAAAAAAGAGCTATGCGCTGTCTAACTTGACTCTATTATTGAAGTATCCGCCAATATCAGTTACTTTGAAGTGAACGAGAAGACGACACAGGCGTCGACGGCTTCTCGTATTTCTTCAAGCAATCCTTGCGGAACTTCTAGATTTGTCTTGACTGCCGCCAGTGACCTGCTGCTTTTGAGATCCTGCGGGGCGCGGATGTCGATGATGTTGATATTATTTTTGCCGAGCAGGCTGGCGACCTTGCCGATGACGCCGGGCTTGTCCTTGTAGCCGACGAAGAGATTGTGGCCGCTGGGCTCAAGGTAGAGCTTGTCAAAGTCGTTGATGCGCGAGATCATGATATTTCCCTCGGCGATGGTGCCGCGAACACTGACCTTGGTGATCGTTTTGTCCCCCTCAAAAAGGTCGATGGTGATTGATTCGCCGTATTTTTTGCGGTCATCCACAGGGCGGTCGACAAGCTCGATGCCGCGCTCCTTGAGGAAGGCCTCGGCGCTGGCGGAGTCCAGGAAGGGGTCGAACTCCGGGCATATCCCGGCGGCGATCGGGGAGATCAGCCACTTGCCAAACTGGTGGAGCTTGCCGTAAAAACTGGTCTCGATCTTGCAGGGCGGATGCTTCTCCCCTAGGTAGGCGCGTGAAAGCCGGGCAAGGGTACAGGCAAGCGTCTGGTAGCGCTCATCAAGTCCATCCGGGACTCCCTTGTTGACGACAAAGCTTGTGATCCCCTTTTCAAAGTAGGCGATGGTCTGTTCCGCGGCGCGCTTTGCGGCGACGAAGTTCGCCTCGTGTGTGCTGGCCCCGAGGTGGGGAAGCATAAGGTCGGCGATATCGGCCACGGGTTTTGGCCCTTCGGCATCCTTGGGATAGACATCATTACAAAAGACAAGTTTCTTTTCGGCCTTGATTGCGCGAAGATCGGCCTCATTGATGATGCCTGAACGTGCGCAGTTGATCAGCGTGGCGCCTGTCTTCATGAGGCCGAGGAGACGTTTGTTAACCATTCCCCGCGTCTCGTCATTTTCGGGGATGTGCAGGGAGACAAAATCCGCCTGTGAAAAGATTTCATCTATGCTGCA
>Ga0154565_1055_pt1 | contig 12446 bp, 8 predicted proteins | sample RifGroF2_FD_105708 | JGI IMG/M metagenome (GOLD analysis project Ga0154565, IMG submission 105708) | Lentisphaerae bacterium GWF2_52_8 | reverse complement strand
CAGCCAGCAGCCAAATCCCATTCCGAAAGCAGGGGCAAGCTGAAGCATCCCCAGGGAAAGGGAGTCCTCTCCAGAAAGCCCCAAACTGTACTTGCCGTAGATCATGAGCACCAGTTGCACGGCTGTCCCGAAGGCCACGAAATACGCCTCGCCAAGAACCGAGAGAAGCAAGGGGCGGCGGCCTCTGAAAAAAATCATTCCGCGCCAGTATTTCGCCAGGAAGTTCCATTCACAGCTTCTTTCGCGGTTTGCGGGTTTGTGCCATTGCGCAAAGAAGAGGCAAAGGAGGCCCAGCGCCGAAAGTCCCGCCAGGAAAAGCCCGCTCAAATAAAGCTGCGGGCCAAGCAGGCTTTTGAGAAGAAAGCCCCCCGCTGCTCCTCCAATGATCGCCATGAAAGTAAACATCCCGACATAGCCGTTAACCCGTGAAAGGTCGTGTTCCCGGAATGTTTCCGGGAGAAGCCCGTTGAAAGAGGGACTGAAAAGCGTGGCCTGAAGCGCCAGCAGAAACATCACCCCAAGGAGAGGGAAAGTCCCCCATTTTTCTGTGTTCGCGAGTGCAATGCTGCCCAGGACCAGAAAAAAGAATTCGGCCGCTTTCGTCACAAGCAGCACCTGTTTTTTTGAGAAGCGGTCGGCAAAAAATCCGGCGGGCTCCGCAAGCAGGATGAATGGCAGTACATAGGCGACAAGAATCATCGTCAGAAAGCCGGCATCCTGAGAACTGCTCTGCGATCCGGCCATTGCCGCAAGCACTGCGAGTGTCTTGAAACAATGATCATTGAAGACAGTAAGGGTTTGAGCGAGAAGCAATGGTATCAGATGTCTCTTGAACCCCGTGATGTTCCGCATCTTCATTCTCCCAAGGCCAGATTTTTTGAGCTTTCAAGGCCTTGTCACAATTATAAACCTGCAAATATAATTTATGAAATTGATAATTATTTCACTAATTATTGATTCAAGAGATGTTTAATTTTGATTAAAAAACGCCGTGGGAACACGGCGTTGGTAAAAAATGTTGTGCTATGCCAAAAGGCATGACTACTTTTTGGGTATGTAGAGCTTTTGTCCTACGCGGAGGAAATCGTTTTTGAGCTTGTTGATATCGCGTATCTCTTCGGGTGTCACCTTGTACGCCTTGGCAATGGCGCTAAGGGTGGCACCTGCCTGCACGGTGTACTCGTAGTAACTGCCAGGCGGAGGCGTGGCGGTTGAGGAAGAAGAAGTTCCCTTTGAGGAGGAGGAAGCTGAAGAACTTCTGGAAGAAGCGGCATTTATCGCTGAGGCTGTCTCTTTCGCCACCTGATCGACCATGCGGTTGATCGCTTCTTGACGGGCCTGCTGTTCTGCCGCAAGCTGCTGCTTCAGCGATGCGATTTCCTGCTCATGGCGCTGGGTCGCCTGAGACGTTGCCGCCAATTGTCGCTGAAGCTCGCCGATCCGTGCTTCTGCTGCAACACTGTCATCCTGCATCGCACGTACTGCCGAATAGAGTTGGCCTATCTGGCTCTCATAGCTTTTGGAAGACTCCTGCGTCTGTGCCAACTGCTGCTGCATCCGCAGCTGCCGCTGCTCGGCAGCGCGTTCCGCAGGGGACTTTTCCATCATTGACTCGCAACCGCTGAGCAGCAAGACCGCCCCGGCCGCACAAAAAAGCATATATTTCTTCATGGCTCCTGAAACTCCCTCTTCACTGCTGATTCCTTCGGATAATTGAAACTATTGGCTCAAAATCCCCGCATTGCAAGTTATTTTCGGCTAAATAACAATTCGTATATGCAATACAGGCAAAACATTCTTGTAGGTCTATATTTAAAAAAGGAGTCTCTGGATGTGAATGTTTTGCGTTAATTGATACGTTTTGCATTTTCTGAGCAATCCACGCGCGGCTCCTGCCTGTTTGGACTCCGTTCATAACGCTTCATCCCGCAGAGCTTGTCAGCCTCCTGCTCCAATATCGCGTTCAAGGGAGGTTTGCTGACGCGGATTTTTTGATATCCTCAAGTTCTGTCCAACGGGCATAAAGCTGATCACGCAAGATTTCGGCGGAAGAAAGCGCATCCCGCACCTTCTTTCCCTCACCTGGAGTTTTCTTGTAGAAATCCGGAGAGGAAAGGAGTGCATGGAGCCTTTCAATCTCGGCCTCGGCACTGCTGATCTTTTCTTCGATACCGTCGAGTTCGATCTGCTCTTTCCATTTAAGTTTCCGCGCTTTAGGTCTTTCGGGTTCGGGCGGCGGCGCTTGCGCTGCGGGCTTGGGTTTCTCGTTTTTCGGATTGAAGAATTCGCCGCGCTTTTCCATATAGTATTCGTAATTGCCAACCTGATAAGCGAGCTTGCCGTCCTGTTCGAAGGCGAGTATTCCCGTGCAGACCCGGTTCAAGAAGTAACGGTCGTGACTGACCATGAGCACGCAGCCCTCGAAGTCCACAAGCGCATCCTCCAAGAGCCGCAGGGTGGAAAGGTCAAGGTCGTTCGTGGGCTCATCGATAACGATGAAGTTGCCGCCGCGCTTCAGGATTTTTGCAAGAAGGAGCCGTGCTCGTTCGCCGCCGGAAAGGCAGCCGACCTTCGTCCTGATGCGGTCATCGGCAAAGAGGAAGCGCCGCAAGTAGCTCCAGACGGTGATTTTTTCCTCCCCGAGCATTACGTAATCATAGCCTTCGCCGATTTCTTCAAGCACGCTTTTTTCGTCGTCGAGCGTAAGCCGCTCCTGGTCGATATAGTTGAACCTTGTGTTCGAGCTGATGAAGACTTCTCCCTTCGAGGGAGGGATCATTCCGAGTACGGTCTTTATGAGTGTGGTTTTCCCTGCTCCGTTGGGGCCGATTATGCCAATCCGCGAGCCAGGCTCGATCTCAAGTGAAATGTTTTCAAAAAGCTTCCGCTCCCCGAAGGCCACGCTTACATCCCTTAGCTCCACAACCTGGTTGCTCAGCCTCAGAGCAGGCGGGATTACCAGTTCCACGTCTAGTTTTTTCTCCGGTCCCTCCTGCGAAACCATTTCGTAGTAACGGTCCATGCGGTATTGCGCCTTTGTTCTGCGGGCCTTGGGGCCGCGCCTGACCCATTCTAGCTCCTTTTTGAGAAATTTGAGGCGCTTGGCCTCGGAGACATCCTCGCGTTCCAGCTGCTCGGCCTTTTCCTTGAGGTAGTTCGAATAGTTGCCCTTGAAGGAGCGGAAGACTCCCCTGTCGAGTTCAATTATCCTTGTTGCCACCCTGTCCAGGAAATACCTGTCGTGTGTGACAAAGAGACAGGCGCCGCGGTATTCGCGCATATATGATTCAAGCCAATCTACAAGGGATGTGTCGAGATGGTTTGTGGGCTCGTCAAGCAGCAGGAGTTCGGGTCTTGAGATAAGCGCCCGCGCCAGGGCCACACGGCGCTTTTCTCCTCCGGAAAGAATTCCTATGGGCGAATCTTTTGGGGGGCAGTTCAGCCTGGTGCTTACGTTATCGATCCTGTTGTCCAGGTTCCAGCCGTCAAGCTGCGCTATTTTGAGTTCGAGCTCATGGGCGCGAGTTGAATCGTGAGGCAGCGTCTCGTACTCGGAAATGAGTTCGGTGACATGGCTCACACCATCGAGAATGTTTCCGTAGACATCAAGGCCTTCAATGAGTGTGAATTCCTGCGGCAGGAAACCTGTGCGGAGAGACTTCTTACGCTTGATGTCTCCGCCGTCCGGCGTTTCGAGCCCGGCCAGTATCTTCATGAAAGTAGACTTGCCGCAGCCGTTGGAGCCGACGAGGCCGATGCGCTCTCCCTCGTATATTGTCAGACAAGCCTTTTTGAGTACGATTTGCGTTCCGTAAGCCTTGTCTATATTCTCGACGCAAATCGCAACGGCACCCAGTTCTTCAGCCATTTAAACACCTTTTGCAATAACCCCATTAAGGTACGCCTCCTTGACGTACCAGGCTATCTCAAAAACTATTTTACAGCCAATAATCTTAGAGTGCTTATGAAACTACTGGCACCGGTCAGGGTGTTTCTTAGCTTTTCTTATGCCTCGTCCCGGAACGAAAGGGTGCGTTGCATCTTTTGTCCCACCCCCCCTCCTTTTACAAAAATTTTTGATAGCTTCTAATGAAATGACTGCTGGTCACCTTGCGAATCCATAAGTCATTTATAGCTCATCCTGAGATGGCGGAATGAAAGTTTTTCCTTGAATTCGCTAAGTGAGATTTTGCTTTTCGGGGTAAAGACGAAGCGTTTGGCCTTTCCTGGAAGGAGCGTAACACAGTTGTCGTCGAATTCTCCGGCGACACCATTGACATTGAGGCTCAGGAAGAGGGCAGGCTTTGTCACGGAGACCTCAACATTGAAACTTCCTCCATTCCCGGCGCCTACCGAAAGCTTCACATCCGTTTCCGGCAGTGACATGGCTTTCCATGGAGCCAGGAATACTTCGTTTGACGCTGAGCCTCCATCAGATTCCAATTCGATGCGGACAAAGCCCTCCGAAGCCTTGAAGGGAATAGATTGCGGCTTAAATTCCTTGAGCATTTGCGCTCCGGCTTTCTTAAGCTTCGCCTTCAGCGTTTCGCGCTTCAACACCTTGCCGTTCAGATCGACAAAAGATATAATGAGCGACGCATCAAGGTCTCGGAGATGGTCGTTGACCGCCCATACCTCGAAGCCGCCATCATTGCTTTTGATGCCGGTAAGCATCACTTGTGCAAAGAATCTGGCTGCCATATAATGAAGAAGCTTCCATTTCCCCTGGTATTCGAGAGATGCCCAGGAGCAGACGGGCCAGTTGTCGTTGAGCTGCCAGTAGATTACACCCATGCAGTGCGGGCGGAGCCTGCGCCAGTGTTCCGAGGCTGTCTTGATCGCCAGTGCCTGCTGCACCTGGCTAAGATAGACAAAATTCTCGAAGCCTTCCGGCATCCGGAAGTAGCGCGACATCATTTCAATGATCTTTGAATTGCCTCCGCCATTCCTCTGGTGATGTTCCATTACCGGGTTGGTGACGTTAAGCTCGTGTTCCTCGGCATAAGTCCTGATCGTGTCGATGGAGGGAAAGGACTGATAGCCGAATTCCGAGCAGAAACGAGGCTTGATCTTGTAAAATTCCTCGAAAGGCTTTCCTCCATGCCAGACATCCCAGTAATGCATATCGCCGCGAGTGTCATTATGCCAGCAATCGGAGTAGTCGCCGCGCCCCCCGCAAGGAGAACTTGGCCAGAACTTGCGGGTGGGATCGAATTCGTCGATGGCCTTGCCAAGCACTCCCTCATTGAGGCGGTCGTAGTCAACGAGGTAACGGTCGCGGTTCTTCCTGCTTTCCTCGAACCAGGTCATGGCTCCCACGTTCTCATTGTCACCGCACCAGAGCGCGATGCAGGCAAAGTCGCGGAGGCGCTTGACCTGATGTTCAGCTTCGAGTTTCACGCTTGCCAGGAACTCTTTGCTTGCCGGATAGAGCGAACAGGAAAACATGAAATCCTGCCATATGAGAAGCCCTTTCTGGTCGCAAAGCGAATAGAAGTCATCGGACTCATACTGCCCGCCACCCCAGACGCGAAGCATATTCATGCCGACCTTGGCAGCGCTTGTGAGAAGATCGTCAATCGCCTCTTTCGTCTGCCTTTGCGGGAGCGCATCGCAGGGAATCCAGTCGGCACCCTTGCAAAAGACATCAACGCCATTGACCCTGAAAAACATTGAAAGTCCCTTTGCGTCCTCCTTGTTGATCAGCTCCAAAGAACGGAGTCCCAGCTTTTTCTTCACCATGCCGCCACAGGCCTTGACCGTGAAATCATGGAGAGCCTGTTCGCCGTAGCCGTTCGGCCACCAAAGTGAAGGGTTTTTAATGGAGAGCTTGCTGGAGAGCAGGTTAAAGCCAGGAACAAGCTTGCAAGTCTTTTTCGAGGAAAGATCGCCGATGGAGACTTCAAAATCCGTCTCTCCTCCGTTAGGAGAATTTATTTCGCAGAAAATTTCGACTTCGCAATGTCCCTTGCTATGTTTCTGGGTCGTGTAGACATGATCGATTCGGCCCGTCTCGACGGCTTCAAGGTATATTTCGCCATAGATGCCAGAAACCATGAGACAGGGCCCCCAGTCCCAGCCCGAGTGGCATTGGACTTTCCTGACGAGGTTCCTGTTTGGCGACTGGACTATGTTTATCCCGTGAGGGACGGGATAAGGAAGTTTTTTCGCGCGTTTGACAGCCTCATTCTCGGCAGATTTTAAAATGATTTCAATCTCGTTGCGGCCTTTTTTGAGAAAGCTGGCCACATCAAGCCGCAGCCTCGCAAACATATTGTCGGACTTGCCGGCAAGTTTTCCATTGATGAAGAGTTCCGCAATGGTGTCAAGGCTGTCGCAGTTGAGGAAGATGGATTGGGCGCGGAGGAACTCATCCTTGAGTTCGAAGCTCCTCGAATAACTCCAGTCCTCGCGGCCGATCCACTGAAGGTCAAGCTCATTAAACTTGTCGTAAGGATCGGGTATTTTACCTGCTTCGAGCAATGCACTGTGCGTGTCTCCAGGCACTTGCGCAGCGAATTTGTCTTTCTTGCCGATTTGCGAGAGAGTCCATTTGCCCTTCAGGTCGATTCTTCTCATCTAATCCTCCAAATTTTATTAGTTCCCAAAAAACAATAATATGCCGCCATCATGAATTTGAATAAGATTGTAGCATGTTTTTAAGGTAATTGCCTTGACTATTCCGCCATTTTTCTGTATTATCCCGCCATGACATACCAGATATCCTCCAAACATCAGTTTTTTAAGAGCCCGCGTTTTTTCTTCCTCCGCATAGATGAGCTTTCCAAGGGCTATCCGTCGCATATCCATGACTATGTCGAAATAGTCATAGTGCTGAAAGGCAGTGCATTACATTTAATCGACGATAAGAAATACGAAATCACGGCGGGAGATGTCTATGTCCTTCAGGGCATGACCAGCCATGGGTTTGAAGAGGCTTCCGGGGATTTCCGCATTGCCAACCTGATGTATCTGCCTGACGAACTCAGCTTTCCATTCCATCTCCTTCAGAAAATGCCTGGCTACCAGGCTCTTTTCGTCCTTGAGCCGGCGCGCCGCATCGAAGGCGAATTCAAGTCGCGCCTGAGGCTCAATGCCGTAAGCCTTAAGGACCTAGTTTCAAAGATAGACCAGTTGAAAGAGGAAGTGGAACTTCAAAGGACAGGCTATGAGAGCATGATACAGGCTCGACTTCTGGAATTGATAGTGAACCTTTCAAGGGCCTACACCGAAAGCGAAACCGCCGATACAGGAAGGATACTGTGCATGGGCGAGGCAATCGCATGGATGGAAGAACACTACACAAAACCCATAAGCCTTCCGCAACTCGCAAAACGCGCAATGCTTTCCGAGCGGCATTTTCTGCGCCTCTTCCAAAAGATATTTGCCTCTTCGCCAATCGAGCACATCCTTCGGCTAAGAATAAGGCATGCCTCTTCACTGCTCATGAAAGGAGAGCTCTCCATTTCTGAAGTTGCTTTTGCCAGCGGATTCAAGGACAGCAATTATTTTTCCCGCCAGTTCAAGAAGATCAAGGGAGTTTCCCCCAAGCAGTATGCAAGGCTGGAAGCAGCCAGACATTCCACACAATAAAAAGAACCTGCCTTGCGTTATTACATGTGTAATATATTGTAAAACTCTTGATTCCTCTGAAGAATAAGGGCCGTTCAGCCATGGAGTCCAGAATGTCCGAAACAAGCGTTTCCAAAGAGCCTTTCATCCCTTTATGGAAGAACAGGATTTACCGGGCCCGCCTACTGCTCATTGCCGCGGGACTCGTTGCAGTCACAGCGGCCGCAATGCGTTTCCATGTGAATTTTTCCTCACTCTTACCCCAGGAGATCGACTCGGCTTATTACCCCCTTCAGGCGCGGGCGATTCTGGAAGAAGGGCATCTGGCCTATCACGACCTCCCTCTTTTTTTTGTTCTGAATGCCTTGCTGGCAAAATTTCTGATTTTGTGTGCTGGCATGAACATGGATTCCGCCACGCTTTTTGCTTCGCGTTTCCTTGACAGTATTCTCCAACCTCTTACAGCTTTTGCAATTTTTGGCCTTGGCCTGGCAATGGTACGGGAGCTGAAAATAAAAACCCAGTCCTTGCAGCTGGCGCTCGGACTTGCATCTGCCGCAGTTCTTGCAACAGCGTCGCAACCGATTATCGGAATGGCGGCCAATTTCGAGAAAAACTCTCTTGGACTCCTGTGGCTGGCGCTTGCGGCCTGGATGCTTTACGAGGCACTTCTGAAAGGCGGATGGAGGCACTGGATACTGCCGGGAATTGTACTTATGCTTGCAGGCATCACGCACGTGGGGGCGTTGGGAGCCACATCTGTTTTGATAGCCGGCACCCTTGCCGCATATCTTATCATCGAGAGAAAAGCATCTCTCAAAAAGATGGGATGGGGCATCTTGACAGCATGCCTGCTTGGAGGGGGGCTCCTTCTCTTCATGTATATCGTCTCGCCGCGGCGTGCGCTCACACTTTTGTCGGCGCCGCTGGAACTTTTCGGCAGTGAGCAGAATTTTGGGCCTCCAGGTCCTGGTTTTCACTTTGGCGAGCCAGTATGGGTTTTTGTTTATCTGATCGTCGGACTTGGCGTATGGCAGCTCTGGAAAGATCGCAAGGATATCAGTTCAGCCCAGGCAGCCCTGCTGATTGGAGTTAGTATTGACGCGCTGCTCCTGGCTTGCCCCCTTGTGAACGGAGAGTATCAAAGAAGGCTCATGCTGATGTCTCCAATCCCTGCAGCGATTGTGCTTGCATTTCTTGCGGTCAGATTTTCTGGAAGCTGGAAAAAGCTTTGTTTCCCGCTTCTGCTGGGCGTATTGTCGCTGGCTTCTGGAATTTTTGGCTTGTTTCGCGGAGCTCTTCCGGGTCCCGGAGGGCCGCCGATGATAAAAGGCCGTCAGGAAAGCATTACTGAAAAGGGAGCAGCTGAACTGCGTTCAATGAGGAAATTGATTGAAAATCCCTCCAAAACCGTGGTTCTTTCCCATATGGGATTGATGTGGTGGACGGGCTTCCTGATGCACGTGCCAGTAAGGGAAAGCAATGTTTCTGCGGAGGATCTCCGGAAATACGAGAAAGTGTATCTGCTTGAGGATAAGAACGGATTTGGCCCCGGCCATCACACGCCTCCATGGGTGGGAACTCCTGATTTCCATCCGCAACAGGGATTTCCCAAAAAGTCGGAAAGAGTCCGTCGCGGAAACCCAAGGGATATCCTCGCCACCCCTTTCCCTACTCCCCTGAGGAATAAAAAAAATATTCCAGGCATCACGGAGGAGCTGAGCAAAACAAAGCTTCTTTACGACGGTGAAACTTACAGGCTCTATGAACTGCTTAAAAAATAAAAGCTGCCTAAAAGGAATTAGAAGCTATCTCAAAAGTCATTTTTTTCTTTCCGAGCCAGCGTAAGCAGGCGAGGTATTTGACACTGGCGACACGGGGTGCAACGCACCCTTTTCATACTGCCGCAAGCAAAGCTGAGCGGCAGAATTGGAGGGCCGCTCGGCCCCGGCGAAAACGCTGGGCGCTTCGCAGAAGTGAAATCCAAGACTTTTTAACATGGAGAGAGTTCATTCTTCTGTTTTCATTCTGAATTTCATGCGATATCTGCTTAGGGTTCTTCCATTTTCATTATGCAGGTTACTTGTTCTGTGCTGCCGCCAGGAAGGGCTTCAGCGCCTCGACGAATTTGCCGAATTCGGCGGAAGGGATTTGCTGGGCGGCGTCGCTGACGGCGCTTACCGGGTCGGGGTGAGCCTCCACTATGAGTCCGTCCGCCCCGACAGCGATTGCAGCCTTTGACAGCGGCAGGACGAGGTCCACCTTGCCAGCGGCGTGGCTTGGGTCAACGATTACCGGCAGATGGGTTTCTCGCTTGGCTACTGCGACGGCACTAAGGTCAAGGGTGTTTCTTGTTGCTGTCTCGAAGGTGCGGATTCCGCGTTCACAGAGGATTACGCTTGTGCATCCGTGGACGAGCAGGTATTCGGCGGCGGAGAGCCATTCCTCGATGCTCGTTGACATTCCGCGTTTCAGGAGTACCGGAAGGCCGGCTCCAGCGACAGCCTCAAGCAGATTGTAGTTCTGGCAGTTGCGTGCGCCAATTTGGAGGCAATCGGCTACGGCGGCAATTTTTTCAATGTGGTTTACTCCAACCACCTCCGTAACGACGGGCATATTGAACTCTTCCTTTACTTCCTTCAGGATTTCGAGACCTTCTTCTCCGAGTCCCTGAAAGTCATAAGGAGAGGTGCGCGGCTTGTAGACGCCCGCCCTGAGGATTCTGGCCCCGGCGGCCTTGACGTCGCGCGCGGCGATCCGCATCTGTTCCCGGCTTTCGAGGGCGCAGGGGCCGGCGATAATCTGGAAATTTTTTGCGCCAATCTTTTCCGACCCGATGCAAAGGACGCTGTCGTCATGGTGGAATTCGCGGCTTGCCAGCTTATAGCGCTTTTGGATCGGGAGGACGTCAGCCACGAATGGAAAAGCCTTGAAAAGTTCCAGCGAGCGGTGAATGTTCTCATCGCCGACAGCCCCAATGACAGTGTTTTCCACCCCGCGTATTATGCGCGGCTCATAGCCGAGCTTGACAATCATGTCTGAAACATGCTTTATTTCGGCTTCCTTCGTATGCGGCTTCAAGACGATAATCATAAAAACTCCTTTGCGCCTTTCCTTAATCTGCCGGAAGGCGGTATATTTTGTCTAATGAATTTGAAAAGCCCCTTGGAAAAGCATATAATTTTTTACTGGGGATCCCGATTCGCAGGATTATTATGCGCCAGAGCCAGGCGCGAGTCAAACCGTTGGAAGTAAAATGCACAAAGAAAAAATATTGGGCGCATTGGACCTCGGCCCGCAAGCTGTACAATTGCTGCTCCTTAAATATACACAGGACGACAAATTTGAGACGGTCGGCGAATTTGTTGCGGTAACCCGCCTCTGCGATGGCCTTTCACACACAAACAGCCTTTCTGAAAGCGCCATCGAGCGCAGTGTGCAGGCTGCCGTCGAAATGCGGACGATAGCCATTAAGGAAGGGGTTGACGATCTCATCGTGACAGCAAACAGCGCAATTCGCGAGGCCAACAACCGAAGCAAGTTCCTCGTCAAATGCCACCTGGCGCTGAACATCTATCCCCAGCTCCTCAACGGCATAGAAGAGGCCCGCTTCAGTTATCTCGGAGCCCGCTCCGACCTTCCGACCGACCAAGCGGCACTCGTCCTCGAAGCAGGTTACAGGACAGTGAGGGCTGCATTCGGACAGGGGGAAGATATACACAAGGCTGTTTCCATGCCCTGTGGCGCAATGCTTCTTGAAGAGCAGCTTGGGCCTGACTGGCAGCATAGCATCCTCAAACAGAAGACCGCACATTCCATAATCAAAAAAGACTTTGGCAAATTCGAGGAGGATTTTACCTCATGGGCGCCGCGCTCCGAAACAACAGTCATTGTCTGCGGCGACCTTGCCACTTCTTACGCGGCCTTCCTCAAGCATGAATTCTACGACCGCCAAGAGCTCAATTCCACAGTGAGCAATATTGAAGAGCTTTCTTCCGCCTGCAAGCATCTTGCCCATCTCAGCCTGCCGGATCGCACGGCAATACAGGGTATGGATCGCGACAGCGCTGAAGCCCTGCCCTCGGGCCTCTTCATTCTCACCGTTTTGCTCAGAAGCCTAGGCATGATAAATTTCCGCGTTTCCACGGCGGGCTTCCGCTGGGGTATCCTTAAAAGTTTTATGAAACCCTAAAAACCCCGGAAACTTTTAATTCGAAAAACTGTCTATCAAAAAAATATTTTCAAAACGATTTAGGAGTAAGCCAAATGACCCAGAGGAAGTTCAAAACAGAGGTACAGCAACTGCTTGACCTGGTGATCCATTCGCTCTATTCAAACAAGGACATTTTCCTGCGAGAGCTCGTGGCAAACGCCGCCGACGCCATCGACAAGGCCCGTTTTGCCGCCCTCACCAAACCCGAACTTGCCCGCGAATGGAAGATACGCATCACCCCCGATAAGAAAAACAACACCCTGACCATCTCTGACAACGGCATAGGTATGAGCCAGGACGAGCTTATCGAAAATATCGGCACCATCGCAAAGTCCGGCACGAAGGAATTTCTATCCTCTCTGCAAAAGGATGGAGCCACAAATGTTCCGGAACTGATCGGGCAGTTTGGCGTCGGCTTTTACTCCGCCTTCATGGTGGCCGACAAGGTCGAGCTGATTACAAAACATGCAGGCGCGGAAACTCCTCCTATGCGTTGGGAATCTGCCGGGCAGGGCAGCTATTCAATCGAGGAATCAGAAGCTACGCATGAGGCGGGAACCAGCATAACCCTTCACCTTAAGGGCGACGCCAAAGCCTACGTAGAAGACTGGAAAATCCGGGAGATCATCAAAAAGTATTCCGACTTCATCGACTATCCCAT
>Ga0154565_1091_pt2 | contig 12495 bp, 8 predicted proteins | sample RifGroF2_FD_105708 | JGI IMG/M metagenome (GOLD analysis project Ga0154565, IMG submission 105708) | Lentisphaerae bacterium GWF2_52_8 | reverse complement strand
TAAGCTACAAGCTCCTCGATTTTCTGCAGGATTTTGCGAAAGATGAGAAAATGGATGCCGCGCAGCGCGGGGACTGCAAGAAAATGTACAATCAGCTAGCCTCGGCCATCCTGGCGGAGAATGCGAGCATTTCCCAAAAAGAGAGCCAGTTATATGGCCCCTTCCTTACTCCGTTCCTTGTCGAGGCGATTAAGAAAAAGGATATGATGCTGACGCTGCAAGGCATGCAGATTATGTCCGAGGTTTTGAATGGCGAGGACAACGCCGGCCGAGGTGTGGACAGCGTAAAGAAAATCGTGGAGGCCATCGAAAAGGAAGAGGGGTCAAAGCAGGCGCTTTACGCATTGCTTTCGGGTTTGACAAAAGGCAAAACCCCCTTTAACGATGCGATGAAAAAGGATTATGTCAGCTATATCGCAAAACTCTCAAGAGAGATACCTGGAATAGTGCCTGTTAACAAAAATGATCCGGCCTACAGCCTGTTTATGGCCTCACAGCTTCTGGACGAAGGCAACTCTCAGCAGGCATGGGTACTTCTCCGCCCGAACCAGGCGCTTCTTGCGAAACGCTGGAAAGAACTCGATTTCAATTTTGTACTATGGGGCATCGACCAGCTGCGCAGGCAGAAGATGTACAAGGAGGCCCTTGAAACCTCGATGACCATTTGGCTCGACGAAGCCTCCCTTCCGGCAGAAGATGCAGGCAAGCTGGGGCTCTTGAAGGGCGACATTTACCGCGATATGAAAAACTTCCCGTCCGCCCGCCTTGAGTATGAAGCCTTGAACACGAATCCGCGCTATGTGAAGACTGAGGCCGGAAGGATGGCAAAATTCCGCATGGCCGATTTGCTGATAGCGATGCAGGACTACACGAATGCCAGGCTCATGCTTGAGCGCTTGGTGGACTCGGACAGCCTTCCCGAGCAGGCAGAGGCTTATTATCTTCTCGCCAAGATTGAGGCCGAACAGAAAGAATACCAGTCTGCGAATGATTATCTGAAAATGGTTTTCAAACGGGTTTACGGCCATGTCGCGGCCCGCCTTCTGGAAGGCGAATTGCGACTGGCGACAAGAAACATCAAGGATTCTGAGATTCAGATCGGCAACAAGAAATTGCAGACCATAGCGATCCCCGGAAGCGAACTGGAGCTCAAAATACAGGATAATAACCTTTCAATTGCCCGCGGAGGCAAGTCGATACCTGTAACTGTTGCGACGACCGACGGGAAAGACAAGGAAACCATCGAACTGGTTCCGAGTGCGGATGATACGACCCTCTTTTCCGGCAAGATTCAAACTGCGCTTGGCAAGGCTACACCGGGCAATCTGCTCCTGGAACTTAACGGCACCGATGAGGTCGTCTACATGATTTCCCCGGAATTCCAGCAGAGCAACGGACTGGATTATCCGCCCAAAAAGCTTGAAGTAAAGTATGGCGCAAAGCTCTATGCAAGTTCTAAAAAGATACTTCCGCAGAAGGAGCAGGAACAACTTATGGTGAACGAGGGACTGATGGGCTCGTCTTCCTCCACAACACGGCGGAGCATGTTCAGAGACAACAAGGTCCTGAGGCCCGGAAGCCCCCTCTATCTCCAAGTCATAGACTATGACATGGACCTTACCGACAACAAGGACAAGGTATTTGTCGATGCATCTACCAGTTCTGGCGACGAGATCAAGAATCTGGAGCTTACCGAGACGACCGAGCATTCCGGGATTTTCGAGGCAGTTGTTCCGACAAGTGTGCCTTTCCCCATGGCGATCGCCTCCGACGCAAAGGAAGACGTGGATGTCAATTCGGTAATCAATTCCAGCAAGAAAGGCTTCTGGATAAGCCTGCCGGATGGAAAGAAGCCCAAATGGCTCGAAGTGGACACGATGAACTCCTCGAATTTTAAGGAGATAAGCATTGAGCTGCCGAATCCCAAGAGCATCACCCAGCTTAAGCTCTTTGCTTCCCTGGATAAGAATGAGGACACGATTTGCGTTTATCCCGAAAGCGCGAAACAGTCAGATGCCGGAGGAATGACAGCCCGGGTTTTGCCGGGTTCCGAGCACACAAAAGACGCCATAGAGTCAAGGTTCAAGCGTGCGCAGCCGACACAGTACTGGTTCGATTCTCCGGTTTTCGAGAGGGCGCTCACTGCTCAGCAAGGACAGGACGGATGGTTTTTGGTCGAAATGAGCGGCGCTTTTTGGCTCGAACAGAATATGGAACTGGAATTCAAGTTCCTTCAGCCGATAAAGAAGGGCCAGGATCAGTATGCATATTTGATAATTGACGATAACGTGATAATGGGCGGGCAGATCAATGAATCCACGGTAAACAGCACGCGCGCCCTCTTCCTCTCAAAGGGTGTCCATTCCATCAAGATTCTCCTGAGAGACAATTCCAAGGACTCGCAAATGATCATCGGCTACGAGCAGAAGGACGGCACTTACCAGCCGCTTCCGTCTGCATGGTTTGATATTGAAAAGAATGCAAGCCTTGCGGATTACCTGAAGCCCAAGGGCAAGATCGACAAAACCCCGAACGGCTTCAAAGTCACTCTGAATGAGCCCACTCGTTACCGCAAGATCAAATGGGTCTTCCAAGACTTTACCGGCAACCAGCTTGAAGTGTCAAAGATAACGGCGAAAGACGAAAAAGGAAACGCAATTCTTCCGGTCGCCCAGGACCTCAGCACGGGCAAGACAAACAAGGTGCTGGAAATTGCCGCAGATGACCGCATCGAGGTGAAATACTCCGATGAAAAGCGTCTTGATGACAACAAGTCGGTCTTAAGCGAAAAGCTTTCTTCCTCCTTCAACAACGGATCCATCCAGTTCTCCTATGAGGAAGTCGTTATGACTCAGGATGGAAACTCGCGCTCGGAGCTCGTCAAGGCGAAGCGCGTTCAGAAGAACGATGTGATCATGGTCACAGTGACTGATTACGACGAGGACCTTACCGAAGGGAATGATGTCATAAAGGCAGAAATAAGCACCTCCTCCGGCGAGAAGCTGGCGGTAGACCTGCTTGAGAATACCGAGAGGCCGGGCGAATTTTCTCAAATCATTAAATTTGGCGACAAGACGGGCGGAGACACAGTCAAATTTCATTCGGGCGACCTTATCAAGGCCTCGTATCTCGACAAGGAAAACAATTCTCCGGGCATTCCTGTGCAGCGCAGTTGCTCGGTAATGGCGATTGAGGGAAGCAAGCCCGATGTAAATGTCTTTAAGACAATGGTATCGCAGATTGAGGACAAGAGCGTGGAAGCCAGAAACAAGGTTCGCAATCTGCAGGACAAAGGGGACAAGAGGGAAAATATCAAAATATTCAAGGATCAGATCGATGCCGAGCTTGTCCGCACTCCCGAAGGGAAAAGCGTCGAGGTGAGCAGCAAGGCTCCCCTGCTCTTTGAAGTCGCGTATCCGGAAATGGCAAAGCACTTGAACAGCGTCGCGGAGGCGCTGGTTACAGCACAGTCCGAGATAGACGCGGCAAAGGCGGCCGGCCGCAAACCGGAATCACTCAAGGTGCCAATCGTTCTCAAAAACATATCGTCGCTCGCAAAGTCAAAAGGCTACAGCGTTTCACTTAGCAACAAGAAGGTCTTGTCTGAGGAGGAACTGTTGGACGTTGGAATCTTTGCCGGCATAGTCCGTCTCCAGCTCGGCAGCCCGGGCGATGAGATCAACGATGTCGTGGCGGACAACGAGTCCTTCAACCTTCTGAACACGGAAAACCGTGCGGACAACTCGGCGTTCAAAGTCCCCACGGCGCTTGTTTCGGGTTCGGACAAGCTGCACATAGTGATCAATGACAAGACAGGCAAGACCCTTACGGAAAGGCTTGTCGAGCTGAAATCCAATGGGGAACTAGAACTCATGGACAAGAATTTCCTGACGCCAATGGATTCAATACACATCGGTCAGGACTTCTATCTCCGCATCTATGATCCCGACCAGGATATTACAAATGACCGTGATGAAGTTGTGGTCACTGCAGCATCAGGTATTGGGGATACGCTCAAAATGAAGTTGTCCGAAACGCTGCCGCATTCCGGAGTCTTTACCGGCATCCTGAAACCCGAGCTCCACAAGGCGAAGGTTGACGGAAAGGACAATCCTGTCAAGAAGGATGACGAGGTGCTCGAGACTAACTTTGGCGACGAGATCACCTTTACTTACATCGACAACAATCCTCTGACATCGAAAGATCCTATGAAGGTCGCCAAGGCCGGGCGCATCGTGGTCGGCGCGGACGGAGAGCTTGCCAGCTTCACGAAGAAGTTCAAGGACCCCGAAATGGCAGTCAAGACGAACTTCCTTATGGCTGAGGCCCTCTTTCAGATGGCAAAAAGCCATCGGGCCATGCAAAAGGATGATATTGCCAAGGATGAAATCTCCCGCGGCAAACGCATTCTTGAAGAGGCACTCCGTGATTATCCCGACACTTCACTCAAGGCCCAGGGTGAATTTCTGCTAGCCAACCTGGCGCAGAACCTTGAAAACTATCAGGAGGCGATTGGCCGCTATGCAATCGTGATCAGCCGCTGGCCCGACAGCGAGTATGCGGTGAAGTCACAGTTCCAGAAGGCTCAGTGTCTCGAAAAAATGAACCAGGGCCCGCAGGCCTGTGAAGAGTATGTCAAGCTGACTTATCTCTATCCGGACAGCCCCTTGGTGGCCGACGCAAAAATACGTCTCGGCAATTTCTATTACAAGAACAAGAAGTACAAGTCGGCGTCGGTTATCTTTAAGAAGTTCTCCGATAACCATCCCGGCCATGTCCTCGCAGCAAAGAGCCTTTTCCTTGCAGCACAGTGCGAGCTCAAATATCTCCAGGAAACAGCTGAGACTGCAAAGGCCAATAATCTGAAATATGAGGCCGATTACACGGATGCCATAAAAATACTCCAGGAGCTTGTTGATAAATATCAGGATGATAAAGACTTGCGCCCAGAAGCCATGTACTGGCTCGGAGACAGCTATTTCAAGCAGGGTAAAAATGGACAGGCCAAGAGCTACCAGATGTTCAAAAAGCTGACATGGGACTATCCTGAGTCAAAGTGGGCCAAGATTGCCCGCGGACGTCTGGCCGACTCAACTTGGGATCAATGACAAATGGAGAGAAGAAGTACGATGAAATCATGTCTTTTGATGGTTTTTGCCGCGGCTGCCTTTGTTCTGCCCGGGCTGAAAGCTGATGCCCAGGAATACTGGAAGATAGTCAACGCAGAACAGATTAAGCGGATGAACACCTTTGAGCGGACTCAATATAACAAGGCCTTTGAGTTGCTCAACAAAAACCAGTACCGGGCAGCCGCGACAGAGTTCGAAAAGTTCAAGGTTCAATTCAAGGACTCCACCTCGATCCCCTACATGCTCTTCCTGCAGGCACATTCGCTGCATATGGCGAAAGATCGCAATGCCGCGATCAAGGTTTACAATGAAGTCCTTGATTTTTACGGCGGGGAAATCCCTGCCGCAGCACCCGCCCTTTATTACCGTGGAGTTGCGCAGCTCGAAAACGGAGACTATGCCAAGGGGATGCAGACCATGAAGGAGCTTGTCGAGGACGAAGACTACAAGAAGCACCCGGTCGGAGCTGCGGCACTTGTCTCCCTGGTGGAAAACCACTGGAAAAACAAGGATTATGCGAAGGCCGTAGCCTGTCTGCAGCAGGTGGTCCGCGACTTCAATGAGATTGCTCCTCAAACTTCCGAGTCGGCGCAGAGACAGCTTGTGGCCTATTATTTTTGCAATGACAAGGTGAAGGATTACGAAACCTGGTATCTTGGAGCCTTTAAGGGGCAAGCAAGCAAAAGCCAGAATCCTGATGCCGCACTCAAAATAAACATGGTCAAGCTTGCTTACGGCACCATCATTTGGCTCTCGCATATCTATTTCAACGAACCCGAAAAATATGGCAAGGACAAGCTTCCGGACATCCACAAATCCCTCTGGACTCTCATGGCCTCGCAGAGGCCTGCCTTTGAGAAGGATGACGCCATGTGGTTTTACTACCTTGACGGAATGCGGCTCATCGGGCCAAGAAAAATCCTTGCCCCGGCTGACTTCGACAAATTTTCGAACGAGGCAATGACCTTTATTTCGAAAATCCAGGAAAAAGACAAGGCCAAGGGACAAAAATATTTCGAGGATTTCATAAGCGTCCTCATACATGGAAACCAGTGCGAACTGGCAAGGTATTTCAACTCCAAGGTGGAAAACAAGCTGAACGCAGCATGGAACGAGTACAGGATTCTTGAGAAGCAACAGAAATGGGAGGATGCAATCAAACAGCTTGACAGCATCAAGGAAGCAAACAAGGGCGATTCCGCAACCGTGTCCAAGAGCCTCTGGGAAAAGGGTGAAATTTACAAGGAACGCCTGAAAAAATATGACGAGGCGATAAAGGTTTACCAGGAACTGGCACAGCCGCCAAGAAGCCTCTGGCAGATCCAGGAATGCCATCATCGCAAGGGAGACCTCAAAAGTGCAGTAGCCGTCCTCAATGAGATCGAAGCCGCCTTTCCCGACGATGCTCCCGAGGCCGCATGGCGACGCGCAGAATATTATGACTGGGGCAAGCAGCAGGAACTCTGTGTAAAGGAAGCAAGGGGAATACTCAAAAAATATCCGAAATCCCCGGCATCCTCAAGGGCACACCAACTCCTCGAAAAATATGGCATCGATACCGGGGGAGCGGTGGCGGATTGAACATATCTGAGAGCTTTAAGCACAATTATCAATAAGCCGGGATTTTTCCCCTCTCCCTGGAGGGGATGATTCCCCAGAACACAGAAAGAACCAAATCTTATGAAGTCAATGCATGGACGGAAGCTGCCCTTCGGCATGGCTGCGATTTCTCTTTGCTGCGGTTTTCTGCTTGTCGCGGCACCGGACAAACCGGCACCATCCACGGACAAGGGAACCAACGGGGATTCGCCTGCTGCTGCCGGCGAAAAAAAATCCAAGCGGAGCCGTGCTGCCAACTCTGCTGACGGGCAGATGGAATACAATGCGCAGGATATGCTCAAAAAAGGGATTGAGTTCATCGAGAGCAAACAGGATGACCGTGGCGTCAAGCTGATTTCTTCGATTGCCCAGATGTATCCAAAGTCAAAGGCGGCAGTCAAGGCAGATCTGGTGCTTGGCGACTATTACATAGAAAAGAAGCAGTTTGACCTTGCGCTGAAACGCTTCCTCAAGGCCAGTGCTGCCGAAGACCTCGACATTCAGGCCGAAGCTTTTTATAAGCTCGGAATATGTTATTACAACCTCAACGACTTCAACCAGGCCTTCATGGCTCTCCGCCAAGTGACAAACAAATTCCCGGGCAGCATATACGCGAATGAGGCTTGTTATTACATAGGCCTTTGCCATTTTCGCCTGAACCGCTGGACGCAGGCAGTTGAGGCTCTGGAAAAGGTAGGAACCAGCATCCCTCAGAGCGAGAGCTCGAATGGCGCCGAGGCAAAGGAAGTAACCGCCGAAGCGGGGCAGAGACTCTTTTTTAAAGTATATGATGAAGATCTCGTCGTCCTCTACGGAAGCGGAGGACTTAAGGTCACCATAGCCGATGCAAACGGGGACTCCGAAGAAATCGAGCTCGAACCCCTAGGCAAGGATGGCGCCACTTACCTTGGTTCAATTCCCACTGCGCTTGCCGAAGCAAAGCCCAATGACAAAACCCTCCAATGCAAGGGCGGCGATGAGGTTACTGTTACCTATACGGACAGTCATAGCGCCGACGGCAAGCAGAACAAGAAGATACTCGCCAAGGTCAAGATGGTTTCAACAGCGACTGTAGGCTTTACAGACGGAGCCTTCCAGGATTACAACTACGGGATATTTGCCGATCAGGATTTCTTTGTCCGGGTCAGGGATCTTGACCTTGACGTGTCCCCTGAAAAAGACAAGGTCAAGGTTAAAGTGTCTTCTCTATACCGGGTTGAGGAAAAGAAAGATCCGGCAGCAGGCGTAAATCTTGACGCAGTTCAGGAGACTTTCAAAGAGCGCGACTCGAAAGAGCTCGTGCTTACGGAAACAGCACCCAGGAGCGGCATTTTTACGGGTGTGGGAAGGACCGCAATGGTTTCAGCCAAGGGAGAGGGTGAATCGGTTGACATCCCAGACCCCGAAGCTCTTCTCGTTGACAAGAATGATACGATAAGCTTGGAATATCTCGACGAAAAACATATGGCAGGGACCGATCCTGCGCAAAGGACTTTCAAGGCCAACCTTCTTACGGGAGAAATAAAGGACGTAAAAATCGAACACCGCGTGGTGGACGACCCTGAAATCCGGGCGCGGAAAAACCTGATCGAGGCGAAAATCCTGCTTCAGCTGGGACAGATATTCAAGGAGGTTGGCTTGTTGGACCAGGCGTCCAACAAGGCGCAGGAGGGAATCGACAGGATCGATGACCTCATGAAGAGCAATGTCCAGACAAGCCTGGACCGCGCGATCATTGAGGACGCCTTCAATACCAAATGGGAACTCCTGATCGTTCAGAACAAGATAAACGAGGCCATTCAGGTCTGCAGCACACTGATCCGCATGTTCCCGGATTCGTCCATTGTCGACCGGGCTCTGATGCGGATAGCTGACGCAAAGGTCAATGATGGCAGCATCCGCGCCCGTGAGGAGGGCTTGAACATCTACAGGGGCATTTTACAGCTTGCCAAGTCAAACCTCAAGCCCGAGGCTCAGTTCAAGATCGCCGAGGCCCGAGAACAGGTGGCAGTGGCGGAAACAAAGGAAAGGCAAAAGAGGGAGCCCTCCTACAAGCCTAATTACAGCAACATAATGCTTGATTACAAAAAATGTGCGGACAATTATCCCGACTCCCCCTTCGCCGGGCAGGCCCTGGAAAAGATTGCGGATTATTACGTTGAGGCCGAGGACTTTCAGCGGGTCGTGGAACTGATGGAACAAGTCTTCCGCGACTATCCCGATGCCGATTTCCTCGACAGGATGCTCCTGAAGTGGGCTGTTGCCGCCGTCAAACTCGGGAAGCTCGACGTTGCCAAGGAAAAATGCGAAAAGCTCCTGAGCGAATACCCGAACTCCAGTTCGGCAAAGAAGGCGGAGCAGATCAAACAGATGATAGAAAAGAAGCTTGAGGCAAAATAGGACCCGAGTCCTGCTATAATATAAAACTAAACAAAAAGGCGGATTGATATGTTGGAGTACATTTTTGACGGTGGTATAATGATGTTCCCGCTGATGTTCCTGTCGGTTATCGCGTTTGCAGTGATAATCGACCGCGCCCTTGCGTTCAAGGCAGCGGAAAAAGATACCCGAGGACTCCGGCTGAAGGTCCGCGACAGTCTTGAGGAAGGAAAGATTGACGAGGCCATAAACGAATGCCAGACTTGTGGTGGCCCCGTAGCGGCAATCCTTATGGTCGGACTTGTGAAATTCCGCAAACTCCTTGAGCGCGGCAAAACCCTGACCGAAATCGAGGTCAACGTCAACAAGACGATGAACGACTACTCGCCTCATGTCATCGACACCCTGGAAAAGCGCATCGGCCTCCTCCCGGTGATTGCAAGCATCTCCCCCCTGCTTGGAATGACTGGAACAGTCACGGGCATGATAAACTCATTTGATGCGATGTCCAAATCCTCTGCCCTTGAGGCGACAGCCGTGTCTGCAGGTATTTCAGAGGCGCTTATAACCACTGCTGCCGGGCTTTTGATAGCCATGCCTGCGGTGATAGCCTACAATATATTCTCCAAACGGGTTGACCGCTTCATCCTTGAGATTGAGGAAAGCTCCACCGAGCTCATCGATCACATCACGCTGGATTACGAGATAGAAAAGTAAATCTCAAGGCCTGCTTAAAAGTGCGGAGTTGACCCATGCCGAGGCGGGAAAAACAAGAACTTGAAATCGATGTGTCGTCTTTTTCGGACATCGCTTTCCTGCTGATCATATTCTTCATTCTGACAACGCAGATTGTCAGGTTTACCGGCAACACCATCTCCGTTCCCTCTGGTCAGCCCACCAAGGAACAGAAGAAAGAGGACAAGCAGATAACCATAAACCTTGAATCATCAACCATTCAGTATAGCGATGGCAAAAACACCGAACCCGTCTCTCTGGAAGAGCTCAAGGCCAAACTGCTCCGTGAAAATTTTCCGGCTCTTCCCGAGGAAAAACGTTTCGTGATACTCGACAGCAAAGGGGATGTTCCCTACGAGGTTTACTTCAAGGTCGTGATGCTCATCAATGAGACAGGCGGCATCCTGAGCCTGATCGATTACGAGGAACCGGAGGGCTCGAAATGAAGAACAGCAGAATCCGTGGAAGACGGAAGAGAATGAACATCTTTCTGCCCATAGCCTCAATGGGCGACATTGCATTTCTCCTGATCATCTTCTTCATGCTGACCTCAAAATTTATGAAGGAATCCCACGTTATTTTCAAGGAGGCGGAATCCCCCGACATCAAGCAGATTGAGGATTCGGCAATCTCCGTGATTGTTGATAACGAGGCGAAGATATGGCTACAGGGAAAGCTTTGCGGCTCGCCTGAAGACCTGCGCCTGGCGGTCGAACGCCTTGTAATGGACAAAAAAGACAAGGTGGTGATGCTTAAGGTTGACCGCAATATCAAGGAATCAGAATTCGGCCCAATCCTGGTCAGCCTCAGCAAGGCCGGAGTCAAGATCGCCATGATCGGGACAAAATCCAAATCCTACGAGCACCAGTGAAATTCAGGGCGGCCTGATTCAAATATAAAATAAAATTTGCCAACTGAAAAGGAGTTTAGCCAATATGACTAACATGGAGCTGAAGCTCAGAAAAGTCGAACACGATCCGATTGAGGATGTCAACCCAAACAGCCTGATGACGGATATCGCAAAGTCCAGAATGGGGAAACTCCTGGTCATTTCCTTCATCGCGCACATAATCCTGATCGGCGTCTGCTCAATAGGCTACATCAACGAATGCGTCCATTACAAGACGATGAACATCAAGCTTGCAAAGAAGCAGGAGCAGGAAAAGCTCAAGGTGATCGAAGAGGAAAAACGCAAGCAGGACATAATCAAAAAGGCCGAGGAAGAGGCCAAGAAGAAAAAAGAAGCCGAAAAGAATGCGCCGCCTGCTGCCGCAAAGACTCCCGATGAGATAAAAATAGACCCCAACAAGCCGACGCCCAAAATAATCCAGGAACTCAACGAGACCTCGAAGGAGAGGCCGAAAGACTCAGACGTCAACCTTGACATCGACCTCAAGTAAGAAACGCTCCCTCACACAGCAGTAATACATGAAGAACACCAGGGACAAAGAGACAAAAGGGATGGACGAGAGGCTTCTTCGTCTCTCGATAAATCTCATCGGGAAATCCCACAGCCTTGCGGCTCGGCTGTTCTTTTGCGCCTGCGCATTTCTCCGCAATTGCCTCGCTCGCGTTTCATGGCAGGGCCGCCTTGGAATACTCTCCGCTTTCACCGGGGGGATTCTCTTCAATTTTTTCCTCCATGGAGAAGCACCCTTTCTGAGCTTCGCGGAATTTTCCCAGGCACAAGTCTCTGCCCTTAATGAAGCCAATGCCTTTGCATCCCTGCATATTTTTCAGGATTATTTTGCGGCACCTTTTGCGATAATACTGCTCCTCGGCGCATGCATGTCGTATTGGAGGAACAGCATAACGCATCTGCTCCTCAAGATAGGCGCCTCAGGCTTTGCCGTCTCCTCCTGTCTGATGCTTTATTACGCCTTCCAGATACCTTCGGCACTTCTTCAGCTGAATCTGGACGGCTATGACAAATACATGAGAAACGAGCTTTGGCTGAACTGTATCTGGATCTGGATACCCGTATTCCTCCTAGCCCTCCTTTTCCTCTTTTCGGTTATGCTCTCATCAGTCAAGACCCTCTATTGGGGGGAGGAGCCCGAAAAGCCGGAGCTTGGAGACCTCATTGCTGAAAAACTCAGCACGGGAGGAAAAGATCCTCGCTTCATGGCTTCCTTCAGTTGGTCAGCCTTCTACCATTTTGTAATAATACTGGTCATCCCCATCCTTTTCTTCAAAAGTTGCTTCTATGACGAGTATGCAATTCCTAAGGGCGATGGCGCCGTTACCCAGTACATCCAGCTTGTGAAGCCGCCAAAGAAAGAGAAGAAGAAGGAATACATCTTAAATCCGAACAGCCCGATCATCTTCAAAATCCCCGATCTTGATGACAAACACAGCCAGGAACTTGACAAATTGACCGAACAGGAATACCAGGCCACGCAAATCGGCCCGCAAACAGGCAAAAAAGGCAAGTCAGGATGGCCAAACGGGATGGAGGATGCAAAACTCCGCTTTATCCGTCTCGAATACGTCGGGGGCGACTGGGATCAGGATATGGGCAAGGGTGCCGACTACAATATGCTCCTGAAGATGCGCGAGTATGGCAGCTTCAATATTGCCGAGAACACCGAATCCATCAAAATTACCGAACTTGCGCGCTGGAAGAAAAACAAGGCGCCTCCCTTTGTCTACA
>Ga0154565_1156_pt1 | contig 12802 bp, 12 predicted proteins | sample RifGroF2_FD_105708 | JGI IMG/M metagenome (GOLD analysis project Ga0154565, IMG submission 105708) | Lentisphaerae bacterium GWF2_52_8 | reverse complement strand
GGAGGTTTTCAACATAGACCAGCCTGAGGTAATTCGAGCGCAAAACCACTGCCAGGCACCTTCCATCTTGCCGCTCTTCTAATTGGTAATGGCGGCAGTAGGGATGAAAAACAATTGCTCCTCCAACGCCAATCTTAAGTTCCTCATAATGTCCATTCCGCACAATGACCTGACCCCAATTGCCTTGTAAAGGCAGGGTAAAACGATGCCATGGCTGATACTGTCCCTCCCTCTGCAATGTGGGCAGGGATCGATTGCATTCGGCAAAGGCTACTTCTTTAAACTTGATAGCGCAGGCTTCGTTTAGTGCATCCATAAGCGTCAGGCGTGACGATTCATTCATGAGAAATCTCCCCAGCTAAATAATAAAAGTGCACATTTGTACAAGAAATTACCTTTTTATGCCATATGCAATGCCTGTAACAATACATTATAATATATTAAAGTTAAGTAATTAAAACAAATATAAATCCTAAGTCAAGAAAGTCCATAATAATGAAAATTACAGTCGATTCAGTCAAGAAAATCTTTTCCGACGGCACCCACAACGCCTTTAGCGGACTTTGTGTCCACAAGGGCCGCTATTACCTTGTATTCCGCAGTGCCAAAGGACATATGTCTGGTTATGCAGTAATTACGGTACTTATATCCGAGGACACAAAATCATGGCGTCGCCTCGCTGTAATATCCGAGGGAGAGAAGCGGGATCTCAGGGATCCTAAGATCATATCTTTTAATGGCAATCTTCTGGTTTATGCAGCAATAAGAGACATTGGACTTGAGGGAAGGGAATCGATTGTTTATGAAATGAAAGAAAATGGAAGCTTTCAGGCACACTCCATTTCCGGCCTACCCCCACGCTACTGGTTATGGGCTTTGGCAAGCCATCAGGATAAAATCTATGGGACTGCATACATCCATACCAAGGCGGAGGGATTTGCCGTAAGGCTCTTTAACAGCGAAGACGGTTTCAAGTGGTCTGAAATCTGTAAGTTTCCAGTTAGCGGGAATGAAACATTTATTGATTTTGACATTGAAGGGAATCTCTACGGGATCATTCGAATGGAAGCCCCTCCATTCCACCCCTACTTCGTAAGATTTCCGGCACCAGTATCTGATAAACATACGATCTCAGTCCTGCCTACGGTTTTTCAGGGCCCCTTCATTAAACGCCTTGAAGGTGGCTGCCTCCTTGTCGGACGGCGTTGGGACAAGCTTGATGGCGCCCGGAGAGTGGACATGCTCTGGCTGGATGATTCCGGACAGCTTGGATATATTGCGACTTTGCCGAGCGGAGGGGACTGTTCTTATGCCAGTTATGCGCAAACCGGTCCGAAAAACGCAATAATTTGCTACTATTCCACTCATGAGCATCTTTCCTCAGGCTCTGAGACTGGAGATATTTACATGGCACGCTTAAGTTTGGGCTTATCATGACTTTGCCATATGATCCTGCCAGCACATCTCTTGAATCACAAATGCAGGAAGAACTTGTAAAAATAACATGAACCGCGATTGTACCTGAAAAATATTTCTCAAACAAAGTTTTCAAAGATATCTCGTCCATCGAAGATATATTGCAAATTGGTATTAAAATTTGGATACCTGACAAGGCCTTAACTCTGTGCTTGAGAAAGAACAGCTCCATCTCCGAAGAGGCTCATTGAGGTGGCGCGTTTGATTTTGACCTCAAGGAGATCTCCTTCCCTGATCCCAGGCAACGGCTCGAAGAGTACAATCTTGTTTGTGCCTGTGCGCCCGGCCCAGCGTGCGGCGTTGCGCTTGCTGGGGCCTTCAGCCATTACCTCGACCGTGCTCCCTACAAACGACTGATTGTGCCTGAGCGTCCGGGCTGCAAGGTCGTCAAGAAGGATTTTGTTGCGTTCTTCTTTCAGCGATTGCGGAACCTGGTCTTCGAGCTTGGCGGCGGCGGTTCCCTTGCGCGGAGAATATTTGAAAATGAAGGCATTGTCGAAGGAGACTTCGTCCATCAAGCGGCGGGTGGCTTCAAAATCATCGTCTGTTTCACCCGGAAAACCGACGATCACATCGGTCGAAAAAGCGATGTCCGGCACTTTTGACCTGAGGGTTTTCACTACTTTGAGATAGTGCTCAGCAGTGTAGGGACGGTTCATTAGCTTGAGTATGCCATTCGAGCCTGATTGTAGCGGAAGGTGGATTCCGTGGCAAACTTTTGGAAGCATGGCGATCGCCTCAATCAGACGTTCGTTGAAATAGGCTGGATGCGGTGAGGTGAAGCGTATCCTCGCAAGGGCATTGATGCCGTTCAGGGAGCTCAGAAGTTCGGCAAAAGGCGATGCGGTATCGTCGAAGGCCGGCGGCGCCTTTCCATCGAGCCCGTAGGCGGCGATATTCTGGCCGAGGAGCATTATTTCCCTGACCCCGTCCGCAACAAGAGCCTTTGCCTCCTCTACTATGTCGCTCATCGGACGGCTGCGCTCACGGCCCCGGACATAGGGAACGATGCAGTAGCTGCAAAAGCGGTTGCAGCCGCGCATCACGGCGATGAAGGCGCTTATTTTTGACTCGCCGTCGCGGTAGTGGCGGCCCATGCTCGCAAGGTACTCGTCATCGCCTTCAATCCCGATGCGGATTTCCTGGCTGCGACGCTTGAGTTCGGAATCAATTACATCCGGAAGCGTGTGAAACTGCCCGGGTCCAATTGCGAAATCAACGTGCGGGAGAGTGTTCAAAACTTCTTCTCCGCGGCTTTCGGCCATGCAGCCCATGAGACCGATAAAGATTTCGGGGCGGCGGCGCTTGAGGCGCTGGAGAATGCCCAGCTTGCCAATGGCTTTGCGTTCGGCCTGTTCACGGACGCTGCAGGTATTGAGGATCACGATCTCGGCATCATCTTCGGATGCGACAGGGCAGTGGCCGCGAGAGACGAGGAGCGCAGTGGCGGCGTCCGAATCGCGTGCATTCATCTGACAGCCGTAGGTTCTTATAAAAAATTTCATGCTTCCTGACCGTCTCCGCCGGAATTGTGATGCCCGGATTTTTGCTTAAAGGCGGGGCAGGCCTTTCCGGTCACCTTCCAGACGGTCTCGCTGGGAAATTCCTTGCCTTTGAAACTGAAGACCCGGCAGGCTCGCGGAAATTTCGGATCCCAGGTTACGATGTAATGTTCGCAACGGAGGCAGTTGATTCTTGGCTGTTTCTTCTGTTCCATTGGCTGTGCCGTTTTTTTCGTGCTTATGCACCGCGCCTGAGAAGGGCGAGGTTGTTCCTGTGGACGACCTCGTCGTCAGAAGGGCAGCCTAGGATCGAAGAGAGTTCCGAACTCTGGCGGCCTGCGATCTTGCGACAGTCCGAGGCGCTGAAATTGACAAGGCCCTTTGCAATCAGTTCGCCTTCGGGACCGGTTATCTCCACGGTGTCCCCTCGTTTGAAAGAACCCTCGATGCCGGTGATTCCCGATGGCAGGAGGCTGCGCCCCTTTCGGCCAAGCGCGTGCATCGCTCCTTTGTCAACCATGATTCGGCCTGCGCTTTGGGAAAAGAAACTGAGCCAGCGTTTCTTCGACTCCATCTGGCGCTCCGCCGGGAGGAAAACTGTGCCTATGTCCTCGCCCTGCATGATGCGGTCCAGAGTGTCGGGCGCCTGCCCTTCGGCGATCCAAAGGCTTTCTCCGGCACTGGTGATGATTTGTGCGGCGGCGAGTTTCGAGCTCATTCCGCCAACGGACATTGCACTGTCGTCGGTCCCGCTTGCAGATTTGCGCATTTCGTCGCTTATATTTGAAACCACTGAAATCCTCTCGCCTAGGCTTCCGTCAGGCGCCCTTTCGCGGAGTCCATCGACACTGGTGAGTATGACAGTAAGGCTTGAGCGGGTCATCACGGCCAGGAGTCCGGCGAGGGTATCGTTGTCTCCGAATTTAAGTTCGTCAACGGAGACCGAATCATTCTCATTGGCGATGGGAAGCACATCCATGGCCCAGAGGGAGCTTATGCAGTTCGAAACATTGAGGTGGCGTTCGCGGTCCCGAAGGTCGGCGGCGGTGAGAAGCATCTGGGCGGAATGGAAGCCCAGCTTGGCGCACTCCTTGTCGTAAAGCGCCATCAGGCGGTTTTGCCCGATTGAGGCGAGGGCCTGCACCTCGGAAAGTTTCGAAGGCCTCCTTGAAAGCTTCATCGCCTTCATGCCAGTGCCGACCGCGCCGGAAGAAACCAGAAGCACCTTGTGTCCGCGTTCCCGTATCCGTGCGATTTGAGCCACAAGAGCAGGGATTCGCGCCGGATCCGTCAGTAGACGCGTCCCGACCTTTACAACAATTTGCGTGCAAGCCTTCAAGACGCGCCGGCGCGCCTCACGGTTATATGAAGCTGTCATAAACCAAGTCTCCAGAAGTTGCCCAGGGATAAAACCTCATAAGATAGCGCAAAAACTGCAATGCGGAAAGCGCCTCTGGTGATATAGCGCCTAAAGAAAGGCCCTTTCCTTCATTATTTCTTTGCGTCCTTATCAGGAATGGGAACAGGAGGAATCCTCCATAGGACCCCGCAGTCTTTTCCGTCGCTTGCAGCCGCAAAACCTGGAGTGTCCTTTATCAAGGCATAATTACTGTCGCCGGGGGATATGAACTGGATCGGCGCGATGATGTTCTTGAAACTTTTTGAGTAGCGCCGGAAGCCGGACTCGTTTTTGGCTACGTTTTTCGAGATTCCGCCACTATCCTGAAGCTCTGCGCAAATGCCCGTTTCACCGTACAGGAGGGAAGTGGCGATGCTGAATTTCCGCTTGTCCGCCTTGCTTGTGACGGCGACGGCATAGACGTCTCCGTAAAAGACGCAGTTGCTTGCGCTGAACTCGTCTCCCGCAAAGAGGAGGGCACAACTGACCTTGTCATCAATTGCTGTGTTTCCGACAAGGGTGCAATGGTTCAGCTCAATATTCTTGCATGCGAGGACATGCAGCCCCTTAAAGAAACAGTTTTCCATCAAGGTACGGCCGGAATTTTTCAAAGAAGAGCCTGTTCCATAAAAATAGCAATTTTCGAGGTGCAGATCATTTGAGGAAGCCAGCTCAAGGCGCCCTTTCCTGAATATTATGTTCGAGACCCTTACCCTGTCGGCCATCACCTTCAGGCTCCCGTCCAGGAATTCAACTCCTTCCTCCCCGATTATTTTGATGCCGGTCTTCGTGATGCAGAGTGTGGTATTGCCCAGGTGATAGCTGCCCTTTTTAATTTCGATTGTCGTGGAAGATTGAGCCTTTTCAAGAATATCGGGAAAGCTCAGGTTATTCTTCTTGAGAAAATCGGGATCGACAACGACTTTCTGCGAAATGATAGCCCCCGCCCTTCGGCAATTCCGTTCAATATTTTCGATTGTCCCCTTATGTTTTTCGGCAAATTTCGTGGAAGAGTATTTTTCCTTGAATTCCTCGAGGGAACTCATGATTTTGCTGGCTATGCCTGCGGTGAAATCTTTTTTCAGCATCTGGGAAATGAAGGAGTTGTAGTCAATCTTGTCATAAGGAAGTCCGCAGGAATCAAGCATCTTCTCAAAGTCCTCCTTGGCCGCCATCTCCTTAAGCTCTGCAGGGACAAGAACATCAAGCTTCAGTGGGAGATTGGCAAAGATATCTTTGGCGAGATATGATTGGTCGTTTGACTGCAGACCTATGAGGAGGCAAAGGACGGGATGTTCGGCAAGGTTCGACTGCTTCGAGGCAAAGGCCAACTTCGACTCAAGGCTCAAGTCTTTGAACCAGACCTGCGTCTGCTGTTCTCCCTCTTTAAGGAGAACGCTGCCCGTTTTGATCTCAAGAACGGTATAGCTTGCCTCCTTGTGGCCCGTCAGCGTGAAATTTACGGTCTTTTTGAGGTTTGCCTGCATATCGGCGAGGAACAGTTCGTCAAGCGCCTTAAACTTTTCAATGTCGCCGATGAGAGACTCCAGCTGTTTGCGTGCCGGGGCTGCTGAATCGCTTTTGCTGGCTTCCTGCAGGAGGGAAAGAAGCTTTCCTGTCTCAATGTGGCAAAGCAGAGGAACAACTGTCTTTATTACCGGAGCCGCTGCTTCGAGGACGGGACCGCCCTGTTTTTTCAGCGACGCGGCAAGTTTTTTTCGTGCCGCAACTGTTTCATTGGCAAGCTCTCCCTGATAGGATTCGAGGAGTTCCACCGCCTGGGAACAATTGCCGTAGGCGAACAATTTTTCAGCTTCGCTCTGAAGTTCGTTAAATTTCTTGTCAACGGTGTCGCGGGTGCTCATTTGCCTTATTTTTTCAGCTGCAAGCTTGCGTTTGTCTGCGAAATCTTCAGCAAGCAGTCCGGCATATTCGAGGTAAATCTTGCAGGCGCCTTCGCTATCGCCTGCAGCAATCAGGGGTTCAGCTTCCTTCTCAAGCTTTTTCATTATCTCGCTGATCCTGGCATCGCGGCGTTCAATGGTCTTGTTTACTTTGTCGCGGGCTTGGTCCATCAGGGAGAAATCCTTGACTTTAAAGGCATAGTCTGCCGCCTCGTCATATTTTTTGAGGAGTTGGGCAAAGGAATCTGGATTGGCCGCCTCGAACTCTGCTGCAGCTTTAAGCATGGCATGGTACTTGGCCTTGGGACCTGAATCCGGGGCAGTAGCGACATGTTCCTTTTTTTGAGGTAAATCTGTTTTTGCTGCGACTGGTGCAATGGCGGCTTCTGGAGGCGGGCTGGAGGATTCCGGAACCGGAGAAGAAGGACTTAGGAAATAAATTGCAAGGGGCACCATCATCGCAAGGACAACCAAGGCGGCAATCACGCCAAAGACAAAAAGCCTGTCTCCGGAAGCCTTTTGGGAGGAGGGATTTGTCTGCCCTTTAAACGAGTCGAGCGCAGAGCGTGGAATGGAAGAGAGCTTTGCGATGGTTTCGCTCATCCGAAGTTTTTTCTTAGGAGCCGTGAACTTGAGTTTTTTGTCGATCTTGATGTTTGTGTGAGTGAGGCCTACCGTGCGTTTGGCGCGGGGAAGCTCGTCCATGGAGAAGCGCCTGGTGGTGCGCTTCTCTATTTCGTCGACGGAGGAAGAAAGGCCAAGTGCCTCGCAGATTGTATTGAGTGACTCAATGATGTCATGCCAGGAACGGAAGCGGGTTTGAGGGTAAAATGCCGTGGCTCTGCTAATAAGCGAGGACAACGATTCGGGCAAGGCGAGCGAGGATGGCAATTCCGGAAACGAGGTGTTTTGATCGAATTCCGTCTCTTCAAAGGGATGCTTCCCTGTCAGCAGGAAAAAGAGCAAGGCTCCGAAAGAGTAGATATCCGCCGCCGAACTTCCGAAATCATATTTCCCAGAGCGAAGTTCCGGAGCCATGTAGCGTTGATCCCAGATATTGAAACCAGTGCTGCTAAGCTGGGGGTCATTTAGGAGCGGACGGGAAAGGCCGTAATCAAGCACTTGAATATCAAAGCGGGAGTTCGTCATGATGCTCTCGGGCGTCAGGTTGAGGTGAGCCTCATGGTTCTGCTCCCAGGCCTTTGCCATGACCTCGGCAAAGCGTTTTGCAAAGATCACAACATCGGCTATCCTGAAAGGACTGGATGATGAAGACAAGGAGGAAAGAGGTTTCCCTTTTTGAAGGAGATCATAAACGAAAAAGACCTTGCCATGCGTAAGTGATTTGTCTAAGAGACGTGCAAGTCCGTCAATATTAAGCATTCCCCCAGCCGAGGCGGCGCTGACAAACGCATCGAAATCGCTGACATTTTTAAGGAAAAAGCTCGTCGGGACGCGGAGCAGCACTTTTGCGTCGGAAGAATCCTGCTCGCCCTTAGCCACATAGCCAAGCCAGAGCATGTTTGAATCACCAATGCTTTCAATAATATAGCCGTTGTGGCTGGCCCCTATCGCAAGAGGGGGATCAGGCACAACCTGCTCAAAAGAACAAAGCGGACAGGCAACCCAGGATCCGATATGCTGGTATTCTGCCTGTATCTCATTGTCGCAGGCAGGGCATATAAAATTCAAAAACATGAAGAACCTCCATACATCATTATCTGTCTTATCTTAAAGGTTATGAACCTTTCAATTTGTCTGGCATTTGCCTATCGCTGCCAGCAAGGTTTCCTTTTGAAAAGGCTTTTCAACAATCGCGTCAACTTTCGAGCGCCAGGCCTGTTCTCCCTCAATCATGGAAGAGGATTCCCCGGAAACAGCAACAAGTTTGACCGCAGGGTATTGAGCCCTGACAAGAGAGATAAGTTCGTCTCCGGTTTTTCCCGGCATGGAAATATCCGTAAGCATGATTTCAGGCTGTTTTTCGGACAAAAGTTTCAGTGCCTCGTCTCCGTCGCGGGCACTACGGATCGTGTGCCCCGCGCGTTTAAGCATTTGAAACACCACAAAACGGACGGAATCATCATCGTCGGCAATTATGATATCTGCCATGCTTATTACCTCCACATCAAAGTAAAATTCTTTGCCAAGTCAATATTTTTACATAGTAGCCGGTAGCTGTTCACAGTAGGCACGCAGGCTTTTCTCAAAATCCCAAATCCCGATCGCAGTGCCAATTTCTTTTTCATCCGCCATTGGCATTAGGGGGAAACTACGCTTGCATGCAGCGGCGAAAAGCCCCAAACCCCAGCCGGCGGACGTCCCGTCCTTTTCGAAAACCTCCACATGGCTAGGCCCGCAGCTGGGAGATTTGCTCTTGAGCACAAGCCCGCAAATGCCCTCCCTTAAAAGCCAGGAGCATTTCTCTTCAATCCATGCCTCAAGCTCTGCCGTCATATCTTCGCCGTTTTCAATCACGATGAGATGCGGCGCATCAGCTGCGCCCACAAGGCGCATTGGAGGCCGCGGAACGGAAAGGCCCGCCTCAGTTTCGGGACATAGCGGCAGAAGCTCTGCAAAGCGCGAAAGCTCCGTTACGAGGGAGGGGTCAAACTTGCTTTGCCCGTCGTAACGAACTGTTTTTCCCATAAGGCAGGCGCTTACTCCAAGCCTGATCCTTTGCTTCATAAGCCAATGTCCCGGTTGAGATTTATTCCGGACAATGATATATATACCTTACTAAGGAAGGGAAATCAATATCGCAATGCATCGCTTCTTCTGCAAAGAAATCGGCGAACCAGGGAACAGTGTCGAACTCGATACCCGCGACCAGCGCCACCTCTTCAAGACATTGCGAGCCCGCCCCGGCGACGAGGTCGAGCTCGCAAACGGGCGTGGGACTGTCGCCATCGCACGGATTGATGGAAATAATGCGCTCCTTATAAAAAATCGCGAAGACTTCCCGCCTCCTGCCGTTAAGATACATCTTTTCGTATCGCCGCCACGCCGCCAGAAAATGGACCAGCTTCTCCGACAGTGTGCCGAAACTGGCGTATGGAAACTCGTCCCGATCCTCACGGCGCGTTCCGTTTCCCAGCCCGAAGACAGTGTCCTTGAACGCTGGGACGCCGTCCTTCTCGAAGCCTGCAAGCAGGCGAAAAATCCTTATCATCCGGAAGTCCAGCCATTGCAGCCATTCGCGAAAGCCGTAGCTTCCTGCAAAAACATGGACATCTACTTTGGCGCCCCGCAAGGGACATGGCCCCCGCGAAGGATGCCGGAGGCAAAACCTCTCAGTGATATCGCCTGGTTCGTGGGGCCCGAAGGCGGCTTTTCTCCGGACGAGGAAAGTGCTCTTATTGCCGCCGGCGCCCAAGCTTTACGCATAGGCCCCTGGGTTATGCGCGTAGAAACGGCCGCTATCTGCGGCGCAGCCCTCCTGCTTTGCTGCATACAGAAACAGAAAGAAACAGAATGAATACCATCCTTAAATTATTGGCCGCCTTCGTAGTTTCTCTTCATATGCTCTCCTGCAGCCAGGATCCGGAAGCGCTTGAGCACAAACACCCGCTCGTGCTGAAGGCCCAGGCCCTCCGTGATGGAGGGGAATATGCGAAAGCAGCAGAATTCTACGAGGATTACCTGCGAATCCAGCCCAATTCCACGAGGATACACCTCCAACTCGCAAGCATCTGCAACGACAACATCGACGACCCTCTCCGCGCAATTCTCCACTACCGGCGCTACCTCGAATTGGCCCAGGCATCCGAAGATTCCGAAGCCGTCACCGCCTGGAAGGATGCCGCAGAAAAGAAGTTTTATGAAAAAAACCGCGAGCGCTTTGAACTCCTTTCTGCCCCTGTCCCAGGTGATGATGAAAAGGTCAAAAAATGTCTCGCCTACATCAAAAAGCTATCCGAGGAGAACGCGGCCCTGAAGGCCGAGATAACTGAAATGAAGAATGCCGCAACAGAAAAAGAGCTCGTAGCAAGTTCGGAAACGCCTCCAGTGCCCGCTGAGACTCCGAGTCCTGCTCTTCCTCCCCCGGCTCCTTTGCCTCTTCTTTCCGCCGCCAATCCCCCGGCAACGCTGGCAAAAACCACAGTTCCTCAAGCGCAAGCGCCAGCCCCGGCAGAAATGCCAGCCGCCTCAAAAAGCAAAGTGCGCGCAGAGTATTACACCGTCAAAGCCAACGATTCGCTGGTAAAAATATCAAAGGAAATTTATGGTACCTCGAAGCATGCGGAGCTGATCTTTGAGGCAAACCGCAATATTCTGTCGTCGCCAGACCGTCTGGACGTGGGACAGCGCCTCAGGATACCCTTGCTTCCGGGCGAATAAAACATAAGGATTATGAACGGATGAAATTTTTGAAACATTGCTGTTCGCGTGCCTTTGCAGCGGCCTTTTGCCTTGCTCTCTCTCTTTTCATGAACGCCTGCAGTGTCTTTGGCCCTGTATCCTCCAGCTCCGTCAATTATTTTGACCTGGGAACACCGGCAGGCAATGCGCCCGCAGGAATACGCCTGAAGATTGAAAACCTCCGTTCCGAAACCGCAATCAAGTACAAAATGCTCTATCGCGTAAGCAAGAGCAAGCTTACGCTCGACGAGAACAACAAATGGACTCAAACGCCCGACGCCATGCTTACCCGCTATCTCCAGCTCTCTCTCCTGGGCGGCACGGAAAATACCGACTCCGCTCCCCAGCTTACCCTCGGCGGCACGCTCCTGCTCTTCGAAATCAACTTCGAGGAGAAAAAAGCCGAGCTCGCACTCGACTACAATATCCGTGACAGCGAGGGCAAAATCCTGAAAAGTTCAAGCGCGCGCTTCAGCAGCCCGTTCAAAAAGAAATCACCTGAGGAATTTGCAGCTTCCATGGCCGATGCCGCATCAAAACTTGCCGACCAGCTCCGCGTGGAACTAACGGAACTTGCGAAGAAAGAAGCCGCCAAGCCGCCGGTTCAATCCCCAAAAACTCTTCCTTCTCCGTCGGACCTCAAGGCAATTCCCAAGGACAATAAATGAGTATCGGGAACCCACGCCCGCTTTTTTCCGCAACGCAATTGCAGCGCAAAATACGAGCGATGGGGAAAAGGATTTCGGAAGACTATGCCGGGCGGTCGCTCCATGTCGTGGCTCTCTCAAACGGGGCCATTATTTTTAGCGCTGACCTGATCCGCGCAATAAAACTGCCCATGCGCTACGATGTAATTGCAGCCAGTTCCTACAGGGGTGCCACAAAAAGCAGCGGCAAGGTCAGCATAGGAGGGGAGGAGCAGATTGAGCTTGCCGGACAGGACGTATTGCTCGTTGATGAAATCCTCGATTCGGGACGCACCCTTTCCGCAGTCTCGGCAGCCATACTTAAGAAAAACCCAGCATCACTGAAAATCTGTGTCCTGCTCGACAAGCCTTCGCGCCGCGTCATGCCAGTCCATGCCGACTATGTCGGCTTTGAAATTGAAGACCTTTTTGTCGTAGGCTTTGGACTCGACCACAAAGAACTCTACAGGAACCTCCCCTTCATCGGTATCATCGAAGAGAATTGATAAATGGCAGGACTTTTGGTTTCAGCTTGGAAAAATAAATTTCAGGGCTTTATTAACAATTATCCATTCGCGGCTGTAAAAGCGATGGAATGAACAACAATCACCAATTGTAGAGAAGGAGGGGTTTTATGGGGAAGACATTCTCAAGTATCATGTGCGCGGGGATCTTCATGGGGTTTCTTTGCATGGCGGCATCCGCACAGGCAGAGGGTTCTGATGCAGCCAAGCCTGCAGATGAGAAGGCTGCCGCAAAGGCCGACACAAAAGCAAAAGGCAAGGCACAGGAGACCTGCCCTGTTATGGGTGGGAAAGTTAACAAGGAACTCTATGTTGATGTAAACGGCAAACGCATCTATGTCTGCTGTTCAGCCTGTATCGAAACAATCAAAGCAAACCCTGACAAGTATATCAAGAAGATGGAAGCCGAAGGCATCGTCCTGGAGAAGCTTGAAAAGAAGGCGGAATCCAAGACTGCCACGGAGCCTAAGGCCGAAACAAAATAAAGGACGACAGTTCCTTATCCATTCCAGCTATCAGGAATGACGGCCTCTTTAATATCTTGCACCCGATCGGCTATCGACCCGGTCGGGTGTTTCATTTTAGCGGTTTTATTCAATGGCGGCGTTGATGAGGAGCCACGTCCCTTACTCTTCTTCGGTGTCGAGGGATATTTCGAAGGTCTTTCCACCGTCAGGCGGCTTGGGCAGCGACTTGACGGTGCTGAAGAGGGTTTCCACGGAATTGTCCATCGCCGGGACACCGCTGCGCTTGACAATGTTCCAGGATGTAATTCTGCCCGTATCGTCAATGCTGACCTGGACATTCACCACGGGCTTTGCGCCGCCGAGAGAAGTCTTTGCTGGTTCCTGCCAAAGCCGATAGAGATAGAGTGACACGGCAGCATAGTATGAATCTTCACCACCGCCACCTCCTCCCCCTCCGCCACCGAGAGGCCCAGGTTTGCTGT
>Ga0154565_1045_pt1 | contig 12884 bp, 10 predicted proteins | sample RifGroF2_FD_105708 | JGI IMG/M metagenome (GOLD analysis project Ga0154565, IMG submission 105708) | Lentisphaerae bacterium GWF2_52_8 | reverse complement strand
ATGTTGCGCTAAGCTTCAAGGCGGCCGCAGTGATATCGAATTTAGGAGAGATTGGCTGGAGCAAAATGGTCCTCACTCCTGAGTTTGGCCCCCTGCAGCGAGTGGCTTACATCTTGACCGAAGCGCCTCTTGACTTTGATGAGCCCATCCGGCCTGGAACATTGTGTGATCGTTGCATGCTGTGCGCAAAAAACTGCACAGGCAACGCCATCCCCAAAAACAAAAGCGTCAAAGTTAAAATCGCTGGCATGGAAATCGAACATGCCGATCTTGACTTGTGCAGATGTTCCAATGCCTACAGCGGCGGCAACCAAAAGTTCAATCCGTTTTGGAATCCTGATTACAAAATGGAGCAAGAAGAGTTTATGGATGAATATCTTTCTCCCAAATACTTTGGCGTGCCAAGAGGGCATGGCGGCCCCTGCCCTCAAATCATGCACACTCGCAATAACCCAGCAATAGAAGGAGGCAGGGGATGCATGCGTGCCTGCCTGGTTCATTTGGAGTCCCAAGGGAAATTGAAAAACAAATTCCACAAACCATTCAGGAGAAGAAAAGAATGGGAACTGGAATAAAGCCATGCTCCCTCAAAAAACGTGCAAAGCAGGATAGGAGAGGAAAATGAAATTTGCGGTAGGCTATCAATATTTCAATCCCGAAGAGGAGTCTTTTGTTGACATAATCAAGGACTTCAACGAAAAGCTTGAAGAGGTTTATTTTTCATGGATGGACCAGCCAAGCGCCCGCTCCCCAGCAGCCAGTGCTTCCGGGCTTTCTGAATGGGAGGCCAAGGAAAGGCTCGAAAAAGATTTGCTGCGCTTGAAGGAGATGAAGATAAAACTGGACTTGCTTTTCAATGCAAACTGCTATGGAGAAAAGTGCCTATCACGGGAATTGATAAATACTGTTTGCTCAACCGTCTCATACCTGAATGACAAAATAGGACTCGATGCAATAAGCACCACATCTTTGATAATCGCAGAGACAGTAAAGAAGTATTTCCCTGACATCGAAATCCGGGCATCGGTCAATCTCCGGATAGGAACAATCCAAGGCTTGGAATATGTCAAAGACCTTTTTGACAGTTTTTATCTGCAGAGAGAATATAATCGAGATTTAGAGAAAATAAATGAAATTCATAAATGGTGCATTAAGCACAATAAGAAACTCTGCCTCTTGGCCAACAGCGGCTGCCTCAATTTTTGTTCAGCACAGACATTTCATGACAATCTGGTTGCCCATCTAAAAAGGATCAATGAAATTAAAAACCTGGAAGGCTATAATCCGATTCTCTGCCAGCGCTACTATTCAAATACATCTAATTGGATATCGATATTAAAAGATTCATCTTGGATAAGACCGGAAGATACTAAAAACTACGAGAATTCTGTTCATATCATGAAACTTGCAACCAGGACACACGAAAACCCAAGACAGGTCATACAGGCCTATGCTTCTGAAAAATTCAGAGGCAATCTTCTTGACCTGACAGAACCCGGACATGGAATGCGCTTTAAAGGTCACATATTAGACAATAATTCCTTCCCTGACGACTGGTTTCATATGATGACAAACTGCAAAAATGAAATTGATAAGCACAAATATTGCGAAAGCATCTTGAAAAAAGCATTGATAAAAATGGATAATTACTGATTTCGATAAAAAAGAAAAAGAAACCAGAAAATAGCAAACACTTCTTTCCGGATCATTTTAGCTTAAGGAAATAGGCGCATAAACTTTGAACGAGCCGCAGTTTGAGCTATTAGCGTATTGCCAGGAAGTCCATTTTTTTGTTCAAGAAGGATATTGCTTTTTTTGTCCGGAGCTATTATAATAGCATTAGTTTAACGTTGCACTAAAAAGGCCCCGAGAGCAGCATGGAAAACATAAGAGCCACATTGAAAGATATTTCCAAGAAAGCCGGGGTTTCATGTTCGAGTGTGTCGTTAGTTCTAGGGGGACGCTGTAAACCAGGGCGGATTTCTCCAGAGACTCAGGAAAAGATTCTTGCTGCGGCAAAAAGCATGAACTATCAGCCCAATACGGCAGCAAGGGCCTTGCGTTATGGGAAAAACTTTTCCATCGGAATACTTTTCGCAAGTCTCCGGGATCGGATTTATGCTGAATTGATGGGATGTCTTCAGCGATCCCTTGCAGCCAGGGGTTACACCTGCATATTCGCCTTTTGGGAGAATGAAACGGAAATGGAACAAGCCTACAGGGTCGTTCAGCAGCATGGAGTGGACGGCATCATCACCTGCGATTACCGTCCTGAATGGCTGAACGGAAACACCCCGGTGGTCGCCTACGGAAAATATGACAGTATCGATTCCATATACATCAACTATGAAAGCGCCTGGGAAGAAGCAGCCAATTATCTGAGGGGACTCGGACACCGGCGCATCGGCTATATCGGTCTTTTGAACCGCGACAGACACAAAGTATATATGGCTATTATCAAGAAATTGGGCTTGGCGCACGATCCGTCCTGGGTTTTCGCTGGGGATGGATACCCGGAGTCGGGAGTCGCCGGAATGAGGCAGCTCATGAAGCTTAAAAAAGGCCCAACTGCGATTTTGTGCCACAATGATTCTGTTGCCATGGCCGCGATGGCGACTGCCATGCAAAACGGCTTCAATGTCGCCAAAGATTTTTCCTTCATTGGCTTCGACAATATCCTGGAAGCGGCACATTGCTATCCCGCTTTGACAACCTTTGATACTCATCTTGCCGCAAAATCTGAACTGATGGTAGACACAGTCCTGAAAAGAATCGAGAATCCGGATACCGAGCAGGTCGCAGTCAGCCTGAAACCCAAATTCATAATCAGAGATTCCTGCGACAAACCCAAAGGGGAATAAGATGATGAAAGCAATCCTTGTCCAAAGGCGGAAAAATCTTTTCACCCTGATCGAATTGCTGATCGTGGTGGCAATCATTGCAATTCTCTTTGCAATGCTCATGCCTGCGCTGCGATCGGTGAAAGATACCGCAGAAAGACTCGTATGCCTCAACAAACAGAAACAAATCGCGCTGAGCCTGAACTATTACACCGCTGACAACAACAGCATGCCCCTTGCAAACTGGCTGGATTCATCTGGAAACCGCCATTACTGGCATGAACTTTTCATACGCCAGCTCGAACCAAGCAATAAAAATCCGAATATCCTTAACTCACAGCATTGCCCAACTGATGCAAAAATAAAAGCATCACAAGGCATTATATATTATAAAAGTTTTGTTGTAAATAACTCTCTTATGCCGAGCTATAGCGAGAGCACGGCAACATTCAAGGCTCCAGCAGCAAAAATCTTCAATCTGCAGAAACCTTCACAAACACTGATTCTTGCAGATGGAAGCGGAGATACGGATGCACACGGATTTGTCACCTATTATGGTTTTTCGCTCGCTGTAGTCGACATGACAAATACTCTCTGCAGATTCATACGCATCCATGGGCTCGGCGCAAATTTCATCTATGCGGATTTTCATGGGAAATACAATTCGTGGACTACGCCTATTGTCCCGGATGACATCGTCTATCGCACAAAAGATTCCACCGGCAGATGGGTTTATTGGGAGTAACCCAACAACTCGCTGATTCCTAATATTCTTGATATTTTAACTTTTATCTGTTCAACAAAAACTAAGGAATACAAGCGAATGAAACATTTGGCTTCAAATCTGGCGCTGTCTGTCTGCTGTCTCGCGGCAAGCTCGGTTCAAGCGGGCCATATGCTCTTCAAAGACGGAAAAATCGATTATAATATCTATATCTCCGCAAATCCTGAAGAACCGGAATCCTATGCTGCGGAAGAACTGCAAGGCGCAATCCTCAAGATATCCGGGGCAGAAATCAAGATCATCAAATCCGACACTATTCCTGCAAAAAACGCAATCGTTATAGGTTCGATCAAGACAACGCCTGCCGTGAAAGCTGTTGCGGAAAGGCTTAAACTCGCAAATAAAAATTATGAAGAACTCGCTGTTTACAATCTTGACGGCAATCTTTATCTGGCCGGAAATATCCCGCGCGCCGCGTTGTATTCCACCTATTCATTCCTGCAAAATCAGCTTGGAGTAAGATGGTTCTGGTTCGGAGACGACGGCGAGTTCATGCCGCAAAAAGAAAGTTTTGAAATCCCATCACTGAGCTGGAATTACGTTCCGCCTATCAAATTCCGCGCACTTGATCCCTGCGGCTCACAAGGCTTTTTGCAGGTGCAAGAGTGGTTGCCTCGCCAATTCATCAATAGCAGCGCGCGCAGCGGAGGCAACGGGAAAGATTATTCTAAACTCTCAATCAATCTTGTCGGAGGACACTGCATCCGCATGTTTGAAAACGAATTTGAGCAATATCCCGACTGTTTCGGCATACTTAACGGCAAACGCGATCCGAAGGTCATGGCTGGCTGCTGGAGCAGCCCCAAATTCCTGGATTTGATGGCAAACAAGCTGAAAGAAAAGATAGCTGTGGCAGAAGTGATCGAACCATTCCCGGCAGATGCCACAATGCGCTGCGAATGCGAAGAATGCGCAAAAATAAAGGATCATTCTGCCCGTTGGTTTGTCTTCTATGAAAAACTTGTGAAGGAACTGAAAAAAATCAATCCGAACTTCTCGGTCGCCGCGCTCGCATATCAGGAATACCGCTACGTACCCGAGATGGCGGACCTCAGCTGGATCGACTATGTTGATTATTGCGGTTACAACTTCTGCTATGTTCACGCGCTGAACGATCCGAAATGCGGAATCAACCGGCTAGCGCTTAATGAACTGAAAAAGTGGTCTGAAAAAACCAAACCGGCAGTTTACGGCTACGAATTCGATTCATTCGGCTGTGCTTACTACATGCCTCTTTGGAACAGCATGTCGCAAAGCATCAAATGCCTCCGGGATATGGGCGCAGTGAGGATCAAAACAGAACAGCCAATCAGCATCAATAAGGAAAATCCTTATCTCAATACAAATTACATTCACCGCCTCGCGTACTACCTCTACTGCATGATGATCTGGAATCCCGATGCCGATGTCAATGAGCTGATCGCCGACTTCTGCAATTACGTCTACGGGCCCGGAGCAAAACAGATGCTCGAATATCATCAGACAATGGCAAAAGCATGGGACAAGATCAACGGGCACATCACGTATTTCAAGGCTCGCCCCGAAGGCACGGCAAAGTTCTTCGTCTCGACGACTCCGCTGGAAAACAACATGCACAAACTTTTTGACGACGCAGAAAAGGCCATTGACACGGAACGCGACGCAGCAAAACGGCTCCGCTGGAAACACAATATCATGCAAGACCGGATCAACCTCTCCAACTGGATCAATGTCCTCCTCAAGAATCCGCGAAAGATACCGGAAGTTAAAATCCCGCTTCTCAACTCCATAGATGAACTCGCGCAGGCCGCTGTCCTTCCCCAGAGCTGCGACGGCAAAAACCCTGCCCCAAGCGAAATGAAAGCGTACTGGACAAAGGACGCCCTGCATATCAGTTTCGCCTGCAATAATCCAGAGATCATCAAAAACAATCCCGGCACTCCCGAAAGCAAAAACTGGGGCAGCAGCAGCATTGAATTCTTCCTTGATCTTTGCGATGATTCCGCGTACTACCAGTTCGCGGTAATCAATCCGGCTGGCGCACTCTACAAGGCAAACGCCTTCACCAGGATTCCGGATTTCAAGCTCAATGTCAAGACAAGACTTGATGAAAGCGGCTGGTATGTGGATATGGAAATTCCCTTCGCCTCTCTCGGCAAAACGCCTAAAAAAGGAGAGAAGTGGCGTATTGTTTCCATGCTCCACACAAAAGGATTCCATTCGACAGGATTCCCCCTCTGCGCATTCCACGACATGAATTCCGCAGGCTATATCGTGTTCGAATAAAAAGGGCAGAAGCGCCATATGAAAAAATTCATCATTTTTCTTTTCCTAACGCTGATGCTATTGCATTCAGGATGTGCACTCAATGTCATCCGCAACGGGAAAATCTGCATTGTCCCGGCGATTGGGGACAAGGCTCTTGCGCCAGAAAAATTTGCAGCCGACGAGTTCAACAGGACTCTCCAGAAAATGGCAAACTCCATTCCTCAGGAGAAAAGCAAACCAAGCTCTCGCCTCGTCATCGGAACTCCTGCAACAAATCCCGAAATCGCAGAAAAAGCCGAAGAACTCGGCTTGCAGCGTGAGGAATTGAAAAAACGCGATTCTTTCATTCTCAAAACAATCGGAGCGGACATTTATGCCGCCTCAAATTATCCGAGCGGCGCGATGTTTGCCGTCTTCGACCTGATGGAGCGCCTTGGTATACGGTGGTTTTTTCCCTCGGAAGCAGGCGAATTTGTGCCACAAACAGCCAACTTGAGCATTGACAAGCTAAATATCATATCGGCTCCTGATTTCGAATTCCGTGTATTGGGCGCGCATTATAAGCACGATAAATACGTATTCCTCCAGCACTGCAAACTCACCGCGCCATCTCCAGACCCGAAGAAGTACGGCCACGATGGCTTCTATAAAAACTGGGGTGGACACTCATTCAACTGGTTCTTTCCTCCCGATTGTAAAACCGTCGAGGAATATTTCAAAAAATACCCAGAGCAATTCGCCTGGGACAAACGCAATAAAACCCCTGTCATTTCTCAGCATTGCTACTCGAATCCCGATACGAAAAAAACGTTTCTCGACTGGATTGACAATTTCTGGACAAAAAATCCTGATTATAATTCCCTTGCGCTTGTCCCCCGCGACTCGCCAGTCTCATGTCAATGCGAAGGATGCTTGAAGCTCGATCCTTCGACGCTCACGCACAAATTCATCGCCGGCCTGATCCGCGAATCGGAAAAGAAACATCCTGGTAAAATGTATCAAACCCTTGCCTATTCATTCTATACTACGCCGCCGCAATGCGAACTCCCTCAAAATCAGATATTCAGCTACTGCATGATCAACTGCTGCTACAAGCACAAGATTGATGATCCAATTTGTGTGCGCAATCCGAAGCATATCGAAGAGCTTGCCGCCTGGCAAAAAAAACTTCAGTGTGTCGGATCCTACGGATATGAATTCATCGCCTTCAAAGATAATTCCATTTATACGCCGATAACACCTGTTATTGCATCAGAACTCCGGCAGTATAAAAAAATGGGGCTCGTCCGTTTCGCAACTGAAAATTATCAACACTTCAATCCATCCGAGCCATGGGAGGAACAATCCTCTTTCGTCAACCGCTATCCCATCTACGCCACAACACGCCTCTCATGGAACACATCGATTGAACCAGAATCCATTCTCAGGGACTTCTGCAAATATTCCTACGGCTCCGCCTCGTCTGAAATGGAGGAATACCACAAATTGATGGAAGATGCGTGGCAAAAAGGCGATGCCCAGCTTTGCGGATATAACAAAAACTATAAAAACTACGCCGACGGCTTCATTACGGCAGAACTCATTGAAAAAATTGACCGTCTTTTCAGCACCGCGCTAGAAAAGACAAAGAATGAAGCGCGCGCAAACAAATTCATTGTTCTCGACCAAAAAGCTTGGCAAAACTGGCGCAACATCGGACAACGCTATCTCGAACTCCACACGCGCCTTGACACAGGCTCCGCTCCACTCGAAGAACTCCGCAAACGTCCTGCAGAATCCATCCTTTACAAACCCGACCTGAATCTTCCAGAATTCAAGGATTTTGCAGACCTGAAGGAAAAGGAGGATAAGTTTCCCAACGTTGAGGAACCGCCCCTAATGCTCCCTCATCCACAAATGGAGGAGGGCTGCATGGTCGGCTCAGTAATAGAAAACGGCGAGGCTTACCAGTTCATTTCCGTCAGGACAAAGGAGTCCATATTCCTCTTTAAGAATCCTGAGATACTTTTTAAGAATAGCTTTGAGCAATGCAACTATGAAATATCGTTTCGTTTTCGTTTCCCGGAAAACTCCGGCAAAAATCCATGGTTTGACACTTCACTCCGCCATGCCGGGCTCCGTCTCGCCCAGAAGTTCATCGATAATATCATAACAATCAACACTCATTACGTCACGATAAAGACAAGGAGTCGCGACAGAGAACCAAGCCCTACAGCACTGCCAGAAAAGCTCACCGCAAAAATCCTTCCACCGCTCGAAAAGGGGAAATGGTATCCTGTCCGAATTCGCGCGGTCGACAAGTGGATTTTTGTTGAAATCAACGGCAAGGAGATCGCCACTTACGGCCCCATCTTCGGCGGTGGATACGCAAATCTTTTTTCGCCCAATACCGAGATCAGGGATTTCATCATCAAAGAAATAAAATGACATAAGCTCACATAGGGACTTTTCTCATGAAACAAATTCATGAATTCGCCGGATATAAAGTGCCAGAAAATATCAGCCTTTTTCAATTGACCGATTTCGCCGGTGTTTCCGCTTGCCACATTTATATGGAGGCGCAAATATTCACCCCTGATTCCAAGCGTTTCGTGCTGCATCGTTCTGCCCATCCCCACGGAAGCGATATGAATGATCCAGAACATGCGTATTTCCTCTGCAATCTTGAAAACGGCGGAAAACTCATGAAGTTGACCACGGAAAGCGGCGTCTGCGCACCATGCATTTCGCCCGACGGGAAATATTTCTATTATTTTGTCCGCCAGCTCGAATGGAACGGCGGGCAGATCATCATGAAACGCGTTGATCTTGACGGGAACAACCTCGTTGAGATCGCAAGAATCGATAAAAACACGCCCGAATTCCAGCCCGCGTTCCAGATGTATCCACTCTCCAGCATCTCCTCCGACGGAGAACATATTGCAATCGCTTCACCTATCCGAAAGGCGGAATCGGAAGAGTTCCCACAACATGCGTTATGGGTCTTTGACGCCAAGACGGGAAAAGTCAATGTTCCGATCCACAACCATGATTTCTGCAATCTTCACATGCAGTATTCGCGTTCGATAGACGCAGCGCGCGATATTATGATCCAGCACAATCACGGTTCCCGTTCCTGCCAGTCGATGAAAGACGCGCGCATCGTAAATCACGTCGCCGCATTAGATAATGATTCCGGCAAAAAGCTCCGTGCAATCACTTCTTCAAAGAACCCAAACGACAACAGCACCGGGTACGGAGCCGACCTGCACGTCATTCGCGACGACGGGAGCAATCCGCGTTCCATTCCAGTCGGACGCGATGGAGTGGAGTTCTGCCAGGGCCATCAATGCTGGCGAGGTGATTCGGAGTGGATAATAAGCTCCACATTACTCTACAGGACGCCCGACACCGCAAATCAGGAACTCATTGAATCGCAGGCTGTCCCTGGCTGGAATCATAATGGCAAAAACATCCCGGGCGCGCTCAGGAACACTCTTTCGCGAAAGATAAGACCGCCGCATTTTCTTCACTTCGCAACTGAGCGGAAAGGGGACGCCATCGTCAGCGATTACGAGGCAGACAACGGCGAATGGCATTTGTATTTTGGCAAGCTCGGCAAAGCGGGAAGCGAGCCAGCTGGCCTGCAATTTATTTTGAATCTCGGCTGCCGCGAAAAAAGCCCCTGGCACCCGCATCCGTTCCTTTCTCCCGATGGGCGCATGGCTTTTTTCAATTCAAGCGAAACAGGAACATTGCAGGCCTACATGCTCCGCCTGGAAGAACAATGTGCATGCAGTGAGCACCGGAACAGCTTCACCAGGTGAACTTTGAGCGGTACTTTTCGGCAAGGGACTCTTTGATTTCGGCAAACCTGTTCTTGCGGGAAAAGTCAAAGGATTCATACTCGTAAGGATTCATGTTCTCATCGGTTATGAATCTGGGGCCGGGATTAAAGCCCGCGGCAGAGATGTCGAACTCGCTCCGGTATACTGCGGGATCTGATATTCCAGCCAGTCCCATAAGCGTATGGGCGATGTTGTCGTGAGAAATGGGTTTCTCCTTGTTTGCCACTACGCGTGCGCAAGAGGAAACATGTTGTGCGATAAATACATCATTGAAGTATACTATGAAAGGCACCCTGAGTTCGTAAACTGTAAGCTCCCGCGTGCCATGCCCGTAGTTGCCGTCATTCTTGTCATTGAGATTTTCCCCGTGATCGGAGACATAGAGCATGCAGACAGGCTCCTTGTTTTGCAGGGCTTCGCGTAAGAGTTCTGCAAGCACATGATCCGTGTAACGAAGACTGTTGTCATAGGCGTCAATTACCTTTCTCCCAGCATGAAAATACTTGAACTCTCCAGGATATTGCGCGGCATATTCGAAGTGGCTGCCCATGAGGTGGACGATGATGAACTTTTTGCCGGGCGTATCCTTTATGAAGTCGCTGATCAGGGGAAGCATCTCGCCGTCGAATTTTCGTTTTGTCAGGGAGGTCAGGTAGGCTGTTTTTTGCGCATCGTCAAGAAAGGTCGAGAGCATGTTTCTTATGGCATATTTCGGTCGCGTCGTGACATAAAGTGTGCTGAAGCCGCTGCCCTTGAATATCTTGCTCAAGCCAGGTTTTGTGTGCAGGCTGCTCAGCTCCTCATTCACTGTCAGCGGAGAATAAATTGACATCACAGAAGCCTTTGTAAAAGCAGCAGTGCTTATCGCATCGCTGAAAAGCGCAAGGTTTCCCGGCTTGTCTTTCAGCATTTTGTCCAGCTCTGGAGAAGTCTCCCTTTCGTAGCCGTAGGACGAGAGGGAAAGCCTTCTTGCTGATTCTCCTATCACAAGAATATATGTTTCACCCAATTGTTCATTGGGCCGAAATTCCCTGGGGCATTCATACGGATTGTCTCTGTAGTCAGCTATGGCGATGTTCTCATCAATGTACATGAAATTATTGTAGAAGAGGCATACCGGATAAGTCTGACATACTTCCCAGCGTGTTACACAAAAAAGCAGCGCGGAAAGCAAGAGAAAAGGCATCAGGTATTTGCGCCTTATGAATGTTTGTTTGTGGAGAAATGGCAGCGGTTTTTCACCGGCTATCAGCCAAAGGACAAAGGCAAGTGCAGCTATTCCTCCAAGGACAAGAGGGATTCCCATCGGAGTGCCAAGAAAGCCGAACATCTCACGATGGTTGGTCTCATATATGGCAGTAAGCATCTGGTAGCCGAACGGTTTCCCTATCCCAAGTTGGTAGGCAAAGCCCAGAAGCCCCAGCGCGATAAAAGGAGTCAGGTATTTGCGCTTAACTCTGAAAAGAACAAGAAAACCGAAGCAGAGGCAGAAAAATGCAACAAAGCAAAGAAGGCATGAAAGCGTAAAGTAATGAAAAAAACGACCCAGGCCAGGCAGGAAAATGCAGAGGGACACAAGGGCGTATTTCACCAATTCCCAGCGCTTGTACTCAATCCTTTCATTGAAATAAAGGCGGACTTTTTCAAAGATACCCATCTTCCCCTCTTGTGTTTCTATATGGACAAGCGGGTAAGATACATTTCCCATCCGAATAATCAAAAAGCATTGCGGGTTCCAGCACAGGATATATATTGTCTGAAATTAACTGGGGATATTCCATGATCAAAATTGTGCAATGTTGGGATGATGGAGTTACCGAGGATGCCCGCCTGGCCGATATTCTTCGCAAGCACGGCGCGAAGGCGACTTTCAACATCAATCCCGGACTTTATAAAAAAGAAGAGCGTTGTTTCGGATGGAAGAACGGCGCACAGGAAATCTTGCGTCTGTCTCTGAACGAGCTGCCAGAGCTTTATCGCGGATTTGATGTGGCAGGGCATTCGATGACGCACCCGCATCTTGAAACATTGTCCGCTGAAAAAATCAGATGGGAACTCGTGGAATGTCGCCGCGTCATCGAAGAACTCTTCAAGCGTCCGGTCCGCGGTTTCGCGTATCCGTTCGGATCCTGGAACGAGCTGGTCAAGGAGGAACTCAGGAAGGCTGGCTATGTCTATGCGCGCACAACAAAAAATGTATCTGCGGTCTTTCCCCCGGAAGACCCGATGGAATTTCATCCGAGCTGCCATTTCCTTTCCCCTAAATTCATGGATGAATTTGAGCGAGTCAAAAAGGAAGGAGGCGTTTTTTATTTCTGGGGGCATTCCTATGAGATGAGAGAGGAGCACATGTGGGTTGATTTTGAGCGCAAGATTGAATATTTAAGCTCCGCCCCCGAGGCGCAATGGTGCAATATCATCGACCTTTTTGAAGCTTGAACCGGGAAGAGTCAGGCGAGCCCAAGCTCCCTCATTCGCACTGCTGCCGAAGGGTATTGGATTGAAAGCTGAGCGGCATCGCCAGGCACAAAATCTTCGTATTCAAAACCGGGAAAGACACAGGCGCCAAAGAGTCCCCAAACATCAGCATTGCGTTTGCTCAGGACTGCCGCCTGCCAGACTCCCGCAGGAATCACGCTTTGCGGGGTTTCCCGGTGCTCGATATCAGCTCCTATCCGCCGCTCCTCCCAACTCCCATCAGGAAAGAGGAGAAGCTGGATGGCGGAGCACCCCGCGTGGTAGAACCATATCTCGTCGCTTTTTACCAGGTGCCAGGCAGAGTTCTCATGGCCGCGAAGAAAATAATATATTGACGTTCCCAGGCAACGCGGAGGATTTGTGGCGGCATTTCTTTCAGAACGATAAATCTCTCTGAAATATCCGCCCTCCACTGCAAGAGGAAGCAGCTCAAGACTGCTTATGATGTCTTCCGGCTTCATTTTTAATTCCCATCAATTTTTGTCAGGGACTTTAAAGAGGCCGCCCTGCCACTCCCCCTCTTTCTCGCTGTACAGTTCCGTACAGCCGGCCGCAACAAAGGACTTGCTCAATTCGGCGTATTCCGCAACCAAAATGCCCGCTAGAATCAAGTGCCCGCCCGGTTTCACAAGGGAAAGGAGTTTTTCCAGGCAGACGAGCAGCACGGAGGAAAGGATGTTTGCGGCTACGACATCAAATTGTCCAATG
>Ga0154565_1159_pt1 | contig 12898 bp, 9 predicted proteins | sample RifGroF2_FD_105708 | JGI IMG/M metagenome (GOLD analysis project Ga0154565, IMG submission 105708) | Lentisphaerae bacterium GWF2_52_8 | reverse complement strand
ATGCCGAATGTGCATATAGTCAAGGGCAACCTTTTCAGCCTTCCTTTCCCGGAAAAGCTTTTCGACCGCATATTCTCGATTGGTGTATTGATGCACACCGGCGATGCAGAAAAAGCCTTCAAATCAATACGAAAGGCCTTGGCTCCGGAAGGCCTTTTCGTGGCACACGTATATGGCAAAGGGATGCCAAGGTATGAGATGATTGACAAGTATCTGAGGATGGTCACAACGCGACTTTCAATCGGCAATCAGGTTCGTTTCGCGAAACTCATGGCAAAGATTGCACGCTGGCTCCGCAGGGGAGGCAAGAAACGGACGAATCTTTACTATCGTCTCTACCCATATCTGACGATTCTGCCTACGGAGCATCACATGTTTGACTGGTGGTCTGCGCCGGTTGCCTCGCATCACACAATCGAGGAGGTTTGCGGGTGGTTTGAGAAGGAATCTCTGAGCATCGTAAAGACCAATCCGCCGCGCGGAAACAAGCCCATGATTGATGCGAATATCAGGAATCATGGGGCAATCACCGTACTGGGAAGGGCTGAGCAATGAGAATTCTGGTTGCAGGAGGAATTGATCCTACTGTGCAGTTTGCGCATGTCATCAACACGGTCAAAATGGCCGAAGGGTTCGCAAAGCTGGGGCATGAGGTTTATCTCGCTTGTCTGGCTCCTGCCGATGGAACAGCGTCATCCAGAGATATCGAGGCAAGTTTCGGGATATGCAAGCCCATAAAATGGATTTTCCTTGAGCGTAGCGAGGGAGCCTGCATGGCCGAGGAACATTGGCGTTTTGCCCTCGAAACACTGCCGCATCTTTTCGAGCTCAAGCCCGATCTGGTTTTTGCACGCGACTACGTGCTCCCTGGGCTTGCAAGCAAGGCCGGGATTCCCTCAATGGTCGAATGCCATGCACACATAGGAAATCAGGGAAGGCCCTTCCTGACGCTTGTCGAAACGACCCGGCACAAACACTTTTTGAAGTGGATCACGATCGCTGACTGCCTGAAGGATTACTATCATTCCCTAGGGGTGCCCGAAGACAAGATAATCGTCCTGCCGGATGCTGTGGACACCCGCATCTTCATGCGCCCTGCGCAGCTTCCCTCAAGTCCTTACCAAGGCAAAAAGCCAAACGCTGTCTATGTGGGACATCTCTACGATTACAAGGGCATTCCAACGGTGCTCTCTGCCGCGAAGCTCCTGCCGGATGTCAATTTTCATCTGATAGGCGGCATCCCTGAGGATATTGAAAGACAGAAGGAGAAGGCCTCTAATTTGGGAGTTCTCAATCTTGTTTTTCATGGAGCGTTGCCGCACTCCAGTCTGGCACCATATCTCTGGCATGCTGATGCGCTACTCCTGCCGCCGTCGAAAGATCATCCCAGCGCCCGCTGGACAAGCCCTATGAAGCTTGGCGAGTACATGGCGAGCGGAGTCCCCATCGTCGCCAGCGACATCGAGGCTCTCAAAAGCTGGCTAAGTGGCGAGGATGCGTTCTTTTTCGAGGCAGACAAGCCAGACTCGCTTGCCAAAGCCCTCCGCCAAGTACTTTCCGACACGGAAGCTGCCGCGCGTTGCGCAGAAAAAACGCTTGCCAGGGTGAAAGACTTCTCCTGTGAGGCCAGAGCACGCAGGATATTGGCTTGAATTCTTCTCGTCTGACTATCTCTTATCACAGTTGCCTTGGAACGGGGAAAGCGACAGCTAATCCATAGGGTGCAAACAAGATGGGAATGAACAATTTTGAGCATGATTTCGAGGATGGCGTGATCCTCTCTGCCGGACTGAACTGGCGAGATTTGCGCGTCTGCGAAATGGGCAATCAGGAATGGAAGATAGCACCGCGAAGACCCGCCAAGGAGTTCTATATCGAGAGTCTTGGAGTGAAGGAACACGTCTCTATAGACATCAACGGCGAATGGGGCGCGCTTCCTTTGGACTTGACCGTAGAACTGCCAGAAGACCTGCAAAACCGATTTGACCTTGTAACCAACTATGGAACCGGGGAACATGTAGAAGACCAGTATATGTTTTTCCGGAATGTCCATCTCGTTTCTCGCGAAGGCGGAATCATCATTCATGAACTTCCCTGCGCCGGCTCATGGCCCGGACATTGCCACATACGCTACACTGCCGACTTCATAAGGGAGCTCGGCATCGTCTGCGGATATTCGACACTGCACAGCGTTCACTGCAACAAATATCCCGGCAACGATTGGACAACAATGCTTCAGATTGCCTACAAGAAAGAGACTCCACAATTTCCGGACAGGACAATATTCCAACAGCTTCCAATCGCGTATGAATGAGTGTAAAAATCTAGCTCCGAGAACACCAGTAACAGCATAATGGATATTGAAAGAAGAAATGGACTCACAGAGAAACAAAGAAAAAATAGCCGATGACTCGAGATATTCCAGCTATGAGGACTACCTCAGGCATCAGTCGCAAAAGACACTGGATCCCGAACGAAGAAAAAAATGGTTGGGACAGGAATGGGAACCCAAGCTTTTATATTTCGAGAAGCATTTCAAGAAAGTTACAGACAGTTTCCCCCTAATGGCGCATGCAAGGGCGATTGCGCTCGGAGCGCGAACCGGGCAGGAAGTTGAAGCCATGCGCAAGACAGGATTTGACGCTATTGGAATAGACATAGTGCCTTGTCCCCCGCTGGTTTTGCAGGGTGATATTCACAAAATTCCTTTCCCTGACAACCATTTTAAATTTGCATTCAGCAATATATTTGACCACGCCCTTTACCCCAAGACCTTTGTCTCGGAGATACGCAGGGTGCTTGCCCCGGGCGGCCTCGCGCTTCTTCATCTTCAGTTTGACCAGACAGACGAATATGGCGTTACCGAGATAAGCAATCCGCGGGAAGTAGCAAATCTCTTTGAAACCGATAAAGTGTTGTGGAACGGGCCGATGTCTCCCGATCCCACAATCGCCATGGACTGGGAACTCCTGCTCCAAATCAACAAGGAGCAAGTCTAAATGACAGCTAAGATGCATTGCCATGAGGAGTTGATGCGCGATATCGGATACGCGGGATTCCTGCCTGACGAAGTGCTTATGCGCTGGTCCCAGGATTCCTACTCCACCTCCAAACATCTCCTGCCAATGTATTCAATCGCACGCGGGCTTTGCGCCAAAACAATTGTTGAGATTGGTTTTGGACGCTCATCATTTGTCCTCGCGCGTGCTGCATCAGACTGCAAAGGGCGTTTCTATTCCTGTGATGTCCGGGATTTTTCGTCTCTCTTTTCCCAGTCGGAAAAGGAGATCACTACCTTTATTTTCGGCAAGAGCGAATTGCTTTGGAGCAATCCTTCGATACTCAAGGAAGGAATTGATTTTGCCTTCCTGGATTATTTCTCCAGTGAAGGACTTCCTGCCGAGTTTGTCATGAGCGAACTTGCGCAGTGCATCGAGCTTATGAAAACAAATGGGATCATATGCGTTCACGATGCCTACGACCAGCGCTATCCAGTAAAGGATATCCTTGCCGGACTGCGCGCTGATAAAAGAGTCGAGGCACTGATGCTCCCCTACAACTATGGGCTTTTGCTCATCCGAAAGATTCAAGATTCGCCTCATGGCAAACTTGGCGGTGCCTGGCTTAAAAAAGAGGAGTCTCAATGATAAGGTTTTCATGTCCGCTGCCAGCATCTCCGGGCAAAGGACCGGAAATCTTTCTCGGGCGACTTGTGGATGCACTGGAAAAGAAGGGGCATCTCAGGGTTGCAGACTCTGAAGATCAGGATATCCGCCTAGGATTAATTGTCGAGGATATCGAGAAATGGCATGCAATGGGTATTCCTGTCCTCTTGAGGATGGATGGCATCTGTCACAGGAGCGACCTGGATTTTGCCAAAGAAAATGCGAATGTGGCAAGCGCCTTTGCCAAGGCAGATGGGATCATTTACCAGACTGAATTCTCAAAACAAATGTGCCTCAAATACCTTGGAACGCCAAAGACGTCTCTAAGCTCTGTGATAATGAATGGCTTCGAATTGCCAGCCGATTTCGCCGAGATTCCCCACCCGGCCAATGGCCATCCCTTTGTGTTCACCGCCGCACAATGGCGGCCCCACAAACGTCTCGCGGACAGCATCCGCGGCTTTCTCGAATGGGGAAACAAAGAAGCAGTCCTCTTTGTCGCGGGGATTGATTCTCTGCCTCTCAAAGATCCACGTGTAATCCCGTTGGGAATCCTTTCCGAAAGGCAAATGCTGCCATACTACAAGCATGCGCTGGCTTTCCTTCATCTCTGCTGGCTGGACTGGTGTCCCAACACAGTCGTAGAGTCTATCGCCTGCGGAACGCCTGTGATATGCACCTCAAACGGTGGCACTAAGGAGATTGTACGCGAAAGCGGAATCATTATTGAGGAGGCTCAGTATGATGGCGAGCCGTGCCTCCTTTACAAGCCCCCGAAGGTGCCGCCACAGGAAGTCGCAAAGGCATTGGAACAGATAAAGGCAAAGGCCTACAACGCCGCTCGCAGCGACCTTTCGATGCAGACTGTCGCAGAGCACTATCTTGAGATGATGCAACGAGTGTTGACAGAGGGAAATCAGCATCTCGCAAAACGACGGACTAGCACCAAGTTTGCCAGCAACACTGGAACCACGGATCTACAAAAAGAAGGATGCTGCTGGCCGCTCGTACTGAAATTCCCTAATGTGTCAAAGTTCATTGACAGGGCCGATCTCTGCCACTCGCGCACCATCAGCACCGAACGAGCTCTGAGCCTGCTCGACTATCTTGTACAAAATTTTGAGCTGATTGACGAGCCGCAATGCCTTGAGATGATTAAAAATCCGCTTATCCGACGAGATGGCAAACTGCTCATTACGCTTGATGATGCCAACGAAATGACACTTCGAATCCTCGCCCCGGAGATAAAAAGACGCGGCATCCGCCCAATCCTTTTCATTCCCGCAAATATCTTGGGAGACGAAAAATCACCGACAAGTTCAGCTCAGATAAAAGAGCTGCTTGCCAATGGCTGGAGTATTGGCTGTAGCCGCGGGCTTTCCAATCACCCGCTAACGGCACTTGATCCGGAACAACTCGTACTTGAACTCCGCGATAGCAAACGCATCCTCGAAGCCGAGTTTGGCGTTGAGCTAAAATCGCTGGCATACCCGCAGGGACTTCTGAATGACTCCGTGCTCAGTAGCGCAGGCAAGTTTTACAGCATGGGTTTTCTCTCCTCGGCGACACACAAACTAGACTCGATACTTCAGATACCGCGCCTGGATGCTACCCAAGAGCTTCAGATTCGGAACTGCCGCATTCCAGCAGATGCAACGCTTTCCGATCTTGAGCTCTGCGAGACACCGGATTTCGGGAAACAACGCCCCGTAACAAACGGGATCGCCCATCTCGATGGGGCTTTTCTCGGAACAGAAGAATCACAGTCACTGTCCTTCCTTGACTCGCTGAAAAAACCAGCACTGCGAATTGTACTTGTGTGCGGAAACGGTCCGGCTGAACGGAAGCTTGCAAGTGAGATAGCTGGACATTACAATCTAGCCGGACTTGTCATTGAAAACTCGGGAAGCACAGCTCTCCTTGGACGCACAAACACTCCGGGCAATTTTGAGTTCCGGAACAAATGGTTTGAGTTCGAGTCGGAGGAGCAGGCAAGGCTTTTGGGGCCGGAGTCAATGCTCTTTCTTGTCGAGCCGTGGACACCGGTCTTTTCCGTTGACACGATTGCGAATCCAGAACTTCGCGAGATCATCACCGAGCTCGCGCCGGAACTTGTCCTGATCTGCGGCATCAGTGATGAAGGAATCTCGCTTTCCGGAATCGAGACTCCGATCTACAGCTTAATTCCGTGCCTCAGCAGATTGCATCAGGGACGGCGCGCGGTGCTCCGCCCCTTACTTGAAGAGCGGCCTGAATTACTTGGCGGCACTCTGATTAAACTGCCCGAAGGGGCAATCATTGAAGAAGTCAGGCCATGCCTGAGCGGCGGTGAGTCGGCCCTTGAAATCGAGTACAAGATTTTCCGGGAAGCCATCAAATCGTTCAAAAAAATTATTGGCTGCACAATAAGCTGCGGACAAGCGCCAGCACCTTACGAATTGAACGTAGCGTTCCAACAGAAAGACGAATGGACGCCGGAAGAACAGGAACACACAGACATGCTTCTCGCGAATGGGCTGCTTTTCAGGAAACAGCTTGCAATCGCGGAGGCTGAGAAAAATTTGCCTCTGCTCAACTTGAAAGCACAGGCTGGGTTTTCAGTTGCTCCCACAAACACTGTCTCCGTTACGCCAATGGTCTCCGTGGTGATGGGCGTTTACAACGGAGAACGCTATCTCACGGAGGCAGTCGAGAGCATACTAGCCCAAAGCTATCGCGACTTCGAATTCATCATAATTGATGACGCTTCAAGCGACAAGACGCCAGAAATACTCACCGATTATGCAAAGAGGGATGCGCGCGTCAAGGTGTTCAGACTCGAAAATAATTCAGGATTGACCAAAGCACTCAATCATGGAATAAAGAAAAGTTCGGGCCGCTTCATCGCAAGACAGGATGCCGATGACATCTCCCTCCCTGGACGTCTCGCCGCACAGCTTGCATATCTCGAGAAAAACCCAGAAATAGCGCTCTGCGGGACACAAATATGCAGCGGGCCGAAAATAAATGGCGAACTTGATTTCGTCTCAACGCTTCCGCGTTCGCCACTCATTTGCAGGATCGCGATGCTCAGTTGGGGCGGCTGTCATCCGCATGGTAGCGTGATGTTCAGGCGGGATGCGCTTGAAAACGCAAATCTTTACGACGAGACAATCCCCGTGGCGCAGGATTACGACTTGATGCTGCGCATATCTGAGTCGCAACCCACGGCCAACCTCATCACCTGTCACTACTTCTACAGAACGCATCAAGAGCAGATTTCAGCACGTAAGGCTCAAGAACAGACGGCTATCCTTGCGGAAGCGAAAGAAAAAGCCTACGCGAAGATGCTATCTAAATCGCACAAACAGGCATCCGAATCCTCGCCCGCAAATGATCAAGAGGCCAGTTCCATACTCGCCGCCTTTCTCAACGGACATCTGAAAGAAGCGTCTTCAACAGACTGGTTCATGTCGCTTGAACCTTCGCAAAACTGGCGGGATGCGGCATGCGAATATATTTCCTCCTGCCGCGCAGATTTTGCTGAAGAAACGAACCTCGACAATTTGCTAGGTTCTGTGCTTCCACCTTTCCTTTCTGAGGTCATAGTCAAGACCCTGCGTCCCGGACTCGCACGTTTTGCAGCCTACGCCCGCCGGGAAAAGATGCCCATCATTGTCTTTCCAGCCGGTCGCTTCTGCCGTCGTTGGCTACCTCTCCTGAAAAGCTGTTTCTCTGACACCATTCTTGGCTATTATGACGAGGCTAATCACGAATCCATTCCAGGTTTGAAGGAACTCGATCCTCTACATTTGCCGGATACGAAAAATTCGCTTGTAATGATAATGGCGAGATCGGATGCCGGCCTGCTTGAACTGAAAGCAAAACGCCTCTTTCCCGGCAAAAAATACATCCATGCCCCCGCTGCCGAAACGAATCAGCCTGAGCTCTTGCTCAATCCGCTTCCCCCATGCAAACCAATTTCTTCTTGTCGTGAATCCGTTTTATGGGAGGCCTATGTAGAGAACGTCTGTGGACCTCTATGGAATAGTTTGGCAAAAGGCGAAAAGATTGCGCTTTTCGGGGCTGGCGCACATACGCAATACCTGCTGCCCCTGCTTCTGCGCAAAGGCTGGATTCCAGAGTTTATCATTGATGATGAGCCAAAGTTCTACATGCTGATGGGCTGTCCGGTAATCCATTCATCGAAGCTCTCTCTCTTCAGAGAGATAACGAAAATACTGATATCCTCGGATAGCAGTCATCTGCGACTGAGGGAGGCACTGCGGAAACGCCCGGAGTTCAAGGGACTGGAGATCGTGGATATCTATGGGGACATGCCTGAAATGCCCTTCGAGAAAGCATAAAACCAGCGTTTTGGCCTGAAACTAGCGCAACTATATGGGCTGAAGATGCAAAAGCAGTTTTGACGGAGAGAAGGGACTATGGCAAAAGCCAGGATATTACATATCACGCCTCACATGGGCGGGGGGGTTGGAAAAGTCATAGCTGGACTGGCTGCAAGAGACCCCGGGCTCCATTCGGTAGTGCTTCTGGAAGAACCCGTTAATCATCAATTCATTGAAAGTTCCCAAGCCGCCGACACCCAAATAATTGTGCAGCCTGAGGAGCAGATTCTTGCTGAAATGATGGCCCGGGCGGAGATGGTGATCCTGCACTGGTGGCACAACCCAAACATGGCGAGACTGCTGGCGCATTTTCCATCACCTGAAGTGCGATTAGTCATCTGGTCACACATTTCCAATCTGACCGTCCCTGCACTGAACCCGGAATTCATTCTTCGCGCAAATATGCTGTGGTTTGCCTCGCCGGCCTCCTTTGAAGCGGAGGTTTTTTCAAAGGTTCCGCAAGAGCTTCTCAGGGAACGTTGCGCAGTTGTTTATGGTTCCGGCCTTGATGCTTCTGCCGCTATCCCCCGGACCCTGCACGAAGGGTTCAATATCGGCTATATCGGACTCCTCGACTTCTCTAAACTCCATCCCGACTATCTCTCCTTCTGCAAGTCCGTAGATCTTCCCGGCGTGCGCTTCATCATGGCTGGCGACGGTGCCGTGCGTGAACTGATCGAGAAACAGGTGCATTCTGCGCTCCCCGGCATTCCCTTTGAATTCCCTGGATATGTGAAGGATGTCCCTGCCCTGCTTTCAAGGCTCGACGTCTTTGGCTATCCGATCATGCCGCAACACACTTGCGCCACGGAAAACGCGATTTTCGAGGCTATGGCTGCGCAGGTACCGCCCGTTCTCCTGAGGCAGCTCACAGAAAAATATGTGGTAAAAGATGGGGATACGGGAATACTGGTGTCCGGCCCCAAAGAATACGGAGAGGCGATGCGCTATCTCTTCGAACATCCACGCGAACGTCTTGAGATGGGCGAACGCGCACGGCGTCATGTGCTTGAAACCTATAGTCTGTACAAGGTTGGCAGCATGTTTGAGTCTGCCGTTGAAAAGACCATGAAGACACCTAAAAAACGCACCGAATTCCGCTCATTCATGGGAGAGACGCCAGCCGAATGGTTCATCTCGTGTCTCGGAAGGGACAAGGAGCGTTTCCAGAGGAGTTTTGAAGCCGGTCTGACAGGACAGACTCCGGAGATCCGGGAAAATTTGCTTAGCTGCAGCCCGCTGATGAAAATGGAAAAGAAGGCTTCTGCCATCCAGTATGCGGAGCTTTTCCCCGATGATCCGATGCTCGCTTTCTGGGGCAAGCTGCTGAGATACGATCTGAACAGCAGTGGCATCCCGGGCGGTCAAGCTGTATTGTAAACCAGCAGAAACCGAGGTCTGTAACCAAGATGGCAGCGACAATCAAACCGAGTTATGATACGAAGCGGCGACGCCTCGCCGAGATAGTCCCCTTGAAGGGACCTTTCACAATCTTCATAGAGCCAACCCGCTGCTGCAACTTCAAATGCTTCTTCTGCATGCACGCCACACGCGGCAATCCTGACGGAGTCCTGGCAAAATCCGGCTACGAAATGAAGCACATGGATTTTGAGTTCTACGAGAAACTGCTTGCGCAGCTCGCCGAATTTCCCGAACATCCCAAACGCATTGTTTTTTCCGGCCTTGGAGAGCCACTTCTGAATCCTCGCCTGCCGGAGATGATCGCGCGCGCAAAAAAAATGGAACTCGCAGGACGGCTCGACATACTCACCAACGCCTCTCTTCTGACGCCAGAACTCACAGATGCTCTGATTGCAGCCGGCACCACAAGGATACAGGTTTCGCTTGAGGGGCTCGATTCGGCGAAGTACAAGGAAGTCACCGGCGTAGATGTTGATTTCGACAAGATATACCAGAACCTCGGATATCTTTACAAGCACAAAGCCAACTGCTCGCTCTTCGTTAAGATCATTGATTCCCTTGTAGAAGCTCCGGGCGAAAAGGAACGCTTCTACAAGATGTTTGGACCAATCTGCGACCAGATGTTCATCGAGCACCTGATCACGCTTCAGCATCCGATGGGCGACCACGGCGGGCGCGCAAACAACACACGCAACCTCAACAACGAGGAAGTCATTCCACGCGATATATGCCCGGTGATCTTCTACCTGCTTGAAATTGATGTGGACGGCAATGTCTTTCCATGCCCGATAAGTGGCCTGCCGAAGCATTTCTCGATGGGCAACATGAATAAAAATACCCTGCTTGAGATATGGAACAGCTCACGCCGCAAGGGACTGCTTCGCGCCCAACTGATGCGGAAGCGCAGCAAGCTCCCTGTCTGCTGCGAATGTCATGCGTGCAGTGCAGTACTTGACGAAAATGAAAACATGGACAACGATGCAGAGCGACTGCTTCCGTTATTTTTCAACAACAAAAGGAGCGCCCAATGCCCTCCGAGATAAAACCAATCTGCGGACTTGACCGCACAAAACTGTCCGAGGTCGTGCCGTTACAGATGCCTTTCACTCTTTTTGTGTTCCCCACGACCTTCTGCAATTTCCGCTGCAACTATTGCGGGCATTCTCTGGGCTTCCAGGAGATGAAGGAACGCTATGGCTTCGCGCCTCAACAGATGCCAATGGATACTTACAGGAGGATCCTATCACAGGCCAAGGAGTTCCCTGGCAAGCTCAAGCTTTTTTCGCTGACGGGACATGGCGAGCCACTCCTTAATCCCAATATCGCTGAAATGGTAGCCATGGCCAAGGAGGCCAATATCGCCGAACGTATCGAGATCATCTCAAACGCCTCGCTGCTCACAAACGCTACAGCACAGAAACTCATAGACGCCGGCCTTGACACATTGCGCATCTCGATACAGGGACTATCCTCCCAAAAATACCAGGAGGTCTGCGGCTACAAGCTCGACTTCGACGAGTTCATTGCAAACATACGCTTTTTCTACGAGCACAAAAAGACCACAAAACTCTTTGTCAAGGTCATGAACATTGCACTGAATCCCGGCGAGGACGAACTGTTTTACAAGACCTTTGAGAACATCAGCGACCGCATGTATATCGAGCACTGCCGTCCCGTTTATGACGGTGTCAGCTATTCAGGCGAGGCGCGCAAAATCTCCGACCGCTACGGGCGCGAGCACAAAAGACGCGATGTCTGCCCCCTCGCCTTTTTCATGTTCGGCATATTCCCGGACGGTGACGTAGAGCCGTGCGACACGATCTACAAGCCAGTCGTGGTAGGCAACGTGAACAAGGAAACAATGATGGAGATATGGCGAGGTAAGAAACTCCGCGAATTCCAGCTTCTCCAGCTTTCAAAGCGCCGCTATGACAATCCGAAGTGCGCTGTCTGCTGCGCCCCGGACGATGTTTCCCACCCGGAAGATTGTCTCGACGACGATGCTGAACGGCTCTTGGAACTCTTTAACAAGCAAAGGTAGTTTCGCCGATGGCAAAGATAGTTCAAACCAGTTCCCAAAAACGCGTGCCGCTCGCGGAACTCCTCCCCCTGCATCAACCCTTCGCCATACACATATTCCCGTCCTACTACTGCAATTTCAAATGCTTCTACTGCATCCACAGCCTAGGAGATGAAGGCTTCGCCTCGCTCGGTCACAAGAAAAGCCTGATGTCTTTTGACACGCTCAAAAACGCCGTTGACAGCTGTGCCCAATTTGGAAATAAGCTAAAGGTGATGTCCTTTGCAGGACATGGTGAACCACTCGTCAACAGGGAGCTGCCACGCATGATCTCCTACGCAAGAGACAAGGCTGTGGCCGATCGTTTGGAGCTGGTCACAAACGGCTATCTTCTCGACTCCGAAACATCACTCGCCCTTGTGTCGGCTGGCCTGAACAACCTCCGCGTCTCGATACAGGGGCTATCCTCAGCCAAGTATCGGGATGTGGCGGGAGCCGAGGTGGATTTCGAAAAACTTGTCCGCCAGCTGGACTTCTTCTATCGCAACAAGGGAAACTGCGACGTCTATATCAAGGTGGTGGATTCCGCGCTCGAAAAGGGCGAGGATGAACGCTTCTACGAGATATTTGGAAAAGTTTCCGACCGCATCGCCATCGAACATGTCGTCCCAACGAACCAAGGCGTTGACTACTCTAGGCTCGGACGCGATTTCGACAAGACACAGCAGGGCTACGAGCATCACCGTGTCTCAGTCTGCCCCATGCCTTTTTATGTCGTGATCATCGGGCCTGAGGGGGATGTGAGGACTTGCTGCGGCACAAAATTTCCTGTTCTGATCGGCAATGTCAATAAGGAATCACTTCCGGATCTCTGGCGCAGCAAACGGCTCAGGACTTTCCAGAAAATGCTCCTGACGGGCGGCCGTTTCAAACACCCGGTCTGCCAGACCTGTACCAGTCCCGACTACGGCGGACAGCCCGGCGACAGCCTCGATGAACACGCCGAGGAAATCCTGAAGAAAATTCAAGATATTGAAAATTGAAGATAAATCATAAAGGGATATGAACCAATGAATCCAGCGGAAATCTTCGCAAAAGAGGTCTCTGAGAACATAGACAAGATGGGCAAAGATACCACGCTGCATCCGGCCTCATTAGAATGGCTCAGCAAGGTCTCCCCTTACAATTACGGCTACAACTTCACTTGGATGGGCCGCCCGATTATCCAGCTGCCGCAGGACATCATGGCTATGCAGGAGATCATATGGACCGTCAAGCCGGACCTCATCATCGAGACTGGGATCGCACACGGCGGCTCAATCATACTCTACGCATCGCTCCTTGAGTTGAATGCCATCTCCGGCGGACCTCAAAACGCGAGGGTGCTCGGGATAGACATAGAC
>Ga0154565_1102_pt1 | contig 12901 bp, 11 predicted proteins | sample RifGroF2_FD_105708 | JGI IMG/M metagenome (GOLD analysis project Ga0154565, IMG submission 105708) | Lentisphaerae bacterium GWF2_52_8 | reverse complement strand
CTTGGAGAGCTTGCCAACGGATGGAAGATCGTAAGGCAAAAACAATGCCTGTGTCGTGGCAGGCACCGTGTAACTTGTTACAGGCTGATTTGCAATTGTGTTTTTGTCATCGGCGATTCCATCTGCAAGCGTCTTTGCATTATTTATGTCACGTTTGAGGTTCTTGATCTGGGCTACTGTTGTTTTTCCGATATTGGCCTGCAATAGGGCGGCTTTTTTAGCGAGCGAATCTGCCCATGCCTTCAAGGTTTCGTTCTTTGTCGACGCGCATATTGCATTTGCTTCCTGTTTGAGGGCGTCATAATATGATGCGGGCTCATTGGCGATTGCGAGAGATTCAGAATCGAGCGCAACATCATAAAATTTCAAATCCCGGATGGCACCATAAAACCCGTCACCCAGTTTGAATTTCCCAAGAGAAAGCAATGGGAGTGTCAGATTGTCGTTTTCCATCTGCCATTTTCCGTCGAGATAAAGGGAATAACGGCGCTTGTTGAAAGAATAATTGAACTCCACGTGATACCATTTCCCGTATTCCAGCTTGCTCTTGCTGCGCAGGACAAGTTTGTCAGACATTATCTCGGTGGGCTGCGTGAAGAGTTCGAGTTCAAGCCGTCCGTCCTTGTCCAAGGCACAGTTGAAAAGGCCGAGGGACGCCGTCCTTGCATTTTTTGCCGATTTGTCGAACCTGATCCAGAAGGCCCCTGCGATTTCCCGCATATTGAGCTTCTTTTTCCATTCCTTGTATTTCGCTTCGTCTGCCGATGCAAAGGAATCGTCGGAGCCATTAAAAACCAATGCGCCATCCTTTGGCGAAGCTGATTTTCCAAGCGTCAGCAGTAAGCCGCTTTCCGCTTGGTCCTTGATTTCTCCAGATCTGATTTTGCCGAAATCAAAATCCAAGAGAGGGACTGGCTCAAGTGCCAATGATGCCAAACTGCCAAAAAGCGTCAGCAATCCGGCAAAGATCAAACCGAGCAATTCCTTGCGCATCTTTTCCTCCTTTGTTTGTGCCTATTAATCCTTAACGTCCATCATTTTGCCATTAGCTGAGACTCCGGTTCCATAGCGGTCCGGAATTTCAGGAGACTTATTAACACTCATCCATTATATCTCTAAAAAAATACAAATCCAATAGTCCCTTTTCAATAATAAAGCGTATTTCCCCGATAAAACGTTCAATGGAAATGAAAATTTAAAGAAATTTTTCTTTTGGCAGAGGAGCTCCAGGCCAACAAGATGGATTCCCGCATAGGCAAGGAATATTGGAATCCACGGTAGTTCAGCGCCTCTTTATGACGTGGCCCGCTTCTGTGCCACATCATCAATCACCGCTTTTATCTGCGGGTTCTCAGCGAGGAGGCGGAGGAAATGAGTGCTTGAGAGGGAGAGGAGCACGCAATCTGTATCCGTGCGCACGGTTGCTGTGCGCGGCGACTTCTTGATCAGGGCTATTTCTCCAAAGTAGTCGCCACTTTCGATGACTCCTACCTGGTGTTCAACGCCATCACGGCCGGGCTTGGACACTGTCGCGCGCCCTCTGACGATGATGTAGAACTTGTCGCCAGGATCTCCAAATTTGACTACGCTGCTTCCCTTTGGCATCTGTTCGGATACAAAGAGCTTGGCAATGGCCTCGCGCGCTGAGTCGTCGAGTGTCGCAAGTATGGGGATCTCGCGGAGCCTGGATGCCTTGACCGTGGCGCTGCCGTCCTCTTCGATGTGGAAGCCCGTCTGCTTCGCCCATAGTTCCGAGTAGAGGCCGCCGCGGCTGAGCAGTTCGGCGTGGCTGCCCTGATCAAGGAGCTGGCCGCCCTTAAACACAAAGATGCGATCGACCATAGGCCCCATTTCCAAACGGTGGGTCACGGAGATTACCGTGCGGCCCTTCGAAAGCTTGGAGAGAGATGTGTTGATGGAATCCGCAGTGGCCTGGTCGAGGCTCGAAGTGGCCTCGTCCAGCAGCAGCACGGCCGGGCCTGATATGATCGCCCGGGCTATGGCTATGCGCTGCCGCTGTCCCCCGGAGAGGCTGGAGCCACGCTCACCAACCAGAGTATCATAAGCATTCGGCATGCCCATGATGATGTCGTGGATCTCGGCTTTTCGCGCAGCCTCCTCCACCTCGGCGTCACTTGCAGCCTCCTTGCCAAGCCGGATGTTTTCCCTGATGCTGGTGTTAAAGAGGAAACTTTCCTGCAGCACGGTGCTTATGTGCGAACGGAGCGAGTCCTGTGTTACGGTGCGGATGTCCTGTCCATCGAAGGTGACCGAGCCCGATGCCGGATCATAGAAACGCATCAGCATGTTCAGCACCGTACTTTTGCCGCAACCGCTCGGCCCGACAAAGAGAACCGACTGGTTCACCGGAATCTTGAGATCCACGTCGTTGAGGTTAAGGCGTTCGGGCGTATAGCCAAACTTGACCCTGTTCAGGGCAATCTCGTGCGTGGGGCGTGGCAGGTGTCCGGCATCCGGCTGGTCCAGCACCTCGGGCCTCTCTTCAAGAAGTTCAGTGATGCGCTGCATGCCCACAGACGCCTGGACATAGGACGGGATGCTCCAGGTGAGTTCGCTTACATTTGTTGCGACCTCGTTCAGGACAAGCTGGAAAACCACGAGATCGCCAATCGAGAGCATTCCGTGATAAACGAAGACTGCACTGGTACAGAGGGTCAACAGCCCGATAAGCATTACGCTGTGGCTAGGCACCAGTTCGGTCATGTACAAGAGGAAGTTTGCGCGCGATGAGGTCTCGCAGAAACGCTTCCCCATGTGTCCGAACCTTTCCGTCAGGAGCCGGTGTAGGCGGAACACTTTTATCACCGACTGGGCCTGGATGTTCTCGTGAAGCGCCGAGGCTATCTCTGCCTGCACATCCTTCGTTTTTTTTGTTGCGACAGAAGCGCGGGGCTCGATCCAGCAGCCACACTGGAAGCTGACCACAAGGGAGATTGCTGCAAAAATCGCTATCTTCCACTCTATGGCAAACAGTATCACCATGCTGAAAATCAGAAACAGACCGCTGTTCAGGATGAACGGAAAGTTCAGGATCAAGAAGTTTTCGACCAGCGAAAGGTCGGACAGGAAGCGGACTGAAATCTCGCCCGCCGGAACCCTGCCGTAGTAGCTCATGGAAAGCTGCTGCAGATGCCGGTACATCTTAAAGCGCAGATCGTTGATCAGGCTTGCGCCAATCCTTGAATAAAAGTAATCCCAGATGAGAAATGTCAGCGAGGCAATTGCTCCCGCAGATAGGATGCCAGCCAGTATTATCATGAGGAGCCTGAAGTTTGGAGGGCTTTTAAGGCCGTAGTCGGTGATGATCTTGATGCTTAACGGCATTGCAGCCATTATCACCATTGAAAGCAACAAGGAGCAGAACACCAAACTGAACCTGGTCTTGTAGGGGAGAAGCAAGTGCCAGAGGCAGCGGCAAAAAGCGGTGAACCCCATGCGTTGGCCGGCCTCCTGTCCTTCCTCATCCTCTTCAGGCTGAAAAGAGATTGCGGGTAGTGTGTCAGGAGGTTTTTTTTGCCCCTGGGGATTGTCTGCCTTTTCTTCTTTCATTGTCTCATGGACTCTTCACGTGTCCTAATTTATTGGACTGTATATTATCCGCTTTTGGAAGAATGACAATATGAAAACCGCTTTTAAGGCTTCCTTGGCTTCGTCTCGCCGCCTGGAAGCCAAACCCTGTATCCCCCGCCAAATCTAAAGATTATTCCGGGACGAGGCCCAAGGGCGCGCTCGGTGCCTGGATTTTTCGACTCAAACACAGCTCTTGCGCTGGCTGCGCAGCCATAGTAAACTATGTCAAATGGCGGACTGCATTGCTTGACATGTTTTGAAGAACTGATTCTGAAGGTGGGAGCCTAACATTATGAAGATCTGGCTGGCTGGCAAGACTGCATTAGTCACTGGAGGATCGGGTGGAATAGGAGAGTCGTGCGTGCGGCTCCTCAGGAATTCCGGCGCTGCTGTCTTTTTTACTTACCATAAAAACAAGGCAGCCGCAAAACGGATCGCCGGGGAGACGGCGTCTGAGATGATCGAGTGTGATGCCGCCAGGGCGGAACAATGCAGGCTTGCCGCAGAGCGTGCGTGCGTAAAATCCGGGCGCATCGACATCCTTGTGAATTGCGCCGGAATATATCTCGATGCCCCTGCGGGAGGGAAAGACTTCCTCAAGACATGGAAGCGGGTCAGGGAAGTGAATCTTGACTCCTGCTTCCACTTCGCCCATTTCGTGATCCCGCATATGCGCGAAAGGGGCGGCAAGATTATCAACATAAGTTCCACCGGGGCCGTACAGGGAACTTCCGAAGCTGCAGCCTACCATAGTTCAAAGGCCGGCCTTGACGGGCTCACACGGGCATTGGCCGTGGAACTGGCTTCTGCCAACATACAAGTAAACTCAGTGAATCCCGGCCCCACTGCGACTTCCATGTGGGATGCTGATGACCCTTCAGAGGAATCCCCCGACGAGATCGCCAAACTGATTCCGGCGCGCAGATTTGCCAAGCCTGATGAAGTCGCATATGTCGTAGTATTTCTCGCGTCCAAGTTTGCTGACTATATAACAGGGCAAAGCATTTTCGTGGACGGTGGCTTGTCCGTTAACGTTTTTAAACAGTAGCAGCCCTCTCCCGTCGCTTACAGAACAGGTCTTTGGACAAATCCATACTTTCCCCAGATAATTTTAAGAGTTCCTTTTTTTCTCGCTTCCGCCGGTTTTAAAGCAGAGGGAGAGGGACTATATTACCAAAATAACCCGGGACTTTTGCAGACATGATCAAGCACTCTTATGATTGGAAAACACGCAGGGAAGGCAACGCCTTTCTCGCACTCGAGGACGGCAGCGTCCTGACCGGACACTCGGTCGGAGCCCCCATTGACAAGGAAGGCGAAGTCGTCTTTAACACAGGTATGGCCGGCTACCAGGAAATTCTCAGCGACCCCTCTTACGCAGGGCAGTTCGTCACCATGACCTATCCTGAGATAGGCAATTATGGCGTCAATGTCGAGGACATGGAATCCCGGCAGCTCTTCCTGAACGGCTTCATCATGCACGAGCACAACGAGCCCAGCAACTGGCGGCAGTCGGAAAGCCTTTCCTCTTTCCTCAAAAGCAATAAGGTTCCTGCCATCGCCGGGCTTGACACGCGCGCCCTGACCACCAAAATACGCACGGTTGGTACGCTCAAGGGCTATTTGCACTGCTCTCCTGAAAAGCTTAGCCCCGAGGAGGGCATCGCAAAGGCCCGCGCCTGGTGCGGACTCGACAATCAGGACTACGCGGTAAAGGTTACCTGCAAGGAAGCCTACCAGTGGGATCTGGACGGGAGCAAGACCAAGGTCTGGAATATGCCTGAACTCCCCAAGGCCGAGCTCAAGATTGTCGCCTATGACTTCGGCATAAAATGGAACATACTCAGGATGCTGCGCCTTCACGGCATGGAGGTCACGGTCGTCCCCGCCCAGACCAGTGCCGCCGAGGTCCTCAAGCTCAAGCCAGATGGAGTCTTCCTTTCGAACGGTCCTGCAGACCCGGCTGCTGTCTCCTATGCGATCAAGGCATCGAAGGAGCTTGTCGGCAAGGTTCCGGTGATGGGCATCTGCCTTGGGCACCAAATCCTCTCGCTTGCTTGCGGCGCGGATCGTTTCCGCCTCAAATTCGGACATCATGGCTGTAACCACCCGGTCAAAAATCTTGAGACGGGCGCAGTTGAAATAACTTCGCAGAATCACAATTTTGCCGTCGATATCAAGAGTATCCCTTCCTGCCTCGAGGTCACTCACATCAATCTCAATGACAACACTGTCGAGGGCGTAAAGCACAAAAAGGAGCCGATGTTCGCGGTGCAGTACCACCCGGAGGCGGCGCCTGGCCCCAACGATCCGAAATATCTCTTCGAGCAGTTCAGGAAAATGATGCAAAGATAGTTTTTTTCTCAGCCCGAGAAAACCTAGCGTGAGGTCTGAAATGAGCATCTCAAATGCCTTTCAGTCGTTCATGGCGGAAGCGCCCGAACATGCACAGACGTGGCTAAGCGCGGTCAAGGCCCTTGACAAAGCAAGTGCGCTCGACAAGAAAACCGAGGAGCTTTCCTATATCGCCGTGCTGGCGGCCTTGCGTCTTAGTTCAGGGATTCCCTTTCATGTGGAACAGGCCAAAGCGCATGGAGCCTCCCGCGAGGAAATCATCAGCGCAATCCTCATTGGTTTGCCTGCGGCGGGCAATGGAGTGATACAGTCATTGCCAATAGCCATTGAAGCCTACGAACAAGAGAGCAAGCGTCCGGCTCCATAATCGAATCGGCCCTCTCGTTCGTTTGGGTGGGGAAGAGATTAGCGGAGGATCTTTGATGCGTTTGAAAGTAATTATTTGGCTTTCTTTTTCCCTTTTGCTTTCTTCATCACTTTGTTCCTGTGTGAGTCATTCCCGGCAGACAGTTCCGGCTGTCCCAAAAGACATCCTTGATTCCGGACAAGTTCGTGTCGGCCTTGCTTCTGACTGTCCTCCATTTGCTTTTAGTAAAGACGGAGAAGCTGCGGGACTCGAAAAAGAGTTATTGGAAAAATTGGCAGCGGCAATTGGGGTAAAACCTGTTTTCATAATTATGCCCCGTGAGGAACTCACAATTACACTCAGGGCTGGCCAAATTGATATTGCCGCAGGCGCTTTCAGTGCTCCGTCAATTGACCGTCAATCTCTAGTCTCTTCTCCTAAATACTTGGCAGTAAAGCATTATATTGCCGTCAGAAAAGAAGCTGCCCCTTTTATAAAGACTGTACTGCAACTCAATAACAAGGATATAGAAATCCTGTCTCTTGTAGGCAGCACAGCAGCGGAAGAAGTACCGAATTTATTCCCTGAAGCGAAACATAGTTCTGTGAGTAATTTTGACACAGCCATTATGGAATTGAAAAAGAAGGAGGGAGTGGCCTTTGTTTTTGACGAGGCAAAACTCCTTGCCAGGGAGGGATTAAAAGACGAAACAGATATTGTCGTGCTGCCTGAGGGGTTTCAGCCTGAAAAAATGTCTTTTGCAATACGGGCCGATGATTCTGCCTGGCAAGCCTATCTTGACAAATGGATTGCCGGATTGGAGCGAAATGGTGAACTTAAGCTCATCATCAACAAATACTTGCCCGTCAGAATCCAAGACTAAAAATCTTTGCCCGAATCTTTTAAGCGCGGCAGGATTTTATCTTTTGGAGAGAGGATTGGATTCTTTGTCGGCCAGGGGATATTGAGATCCGGGTCGTTCCACAGCAAACCTCTTTCATCAGGCGGGGAATAGTAGGAACTGCACTTATAGACGAATCCGGCAAAGTCGCTGAGGACGCAAAATCCGTGTGCAAATCCTTTTGGTACAAAGAGATGATTATTGTTTTCTGCCGAGAGAATGAACGATTCCCACTGGCCGAAACCAGGGGAATTGCGCCGAACATCAACGACGACATCGAAGACCTCTCCCGCAGTAACATGGACAAGTTTATCCTGGGCGTTTGGCTCGATTTGGTAGTGAAGTCCGCGCAGGGTGTTTTTGACTGAGTAAGAGCAGTTGTCCTGCACAAAGTTCATTTTGATCCCGTATTCCGCAAGCTTCTTTGCGCTGTAAGACTCGAAGAAATAACCTCTTGCATCTCTGAAAACCTTTGGCTCTATAAGCAGGGTTCCCTTTAGTTTGCCTTCGTTGACTTTCATTTCGTCTCCATTTTAAACTGCATCATTCCTTGGAATATAAGTGTGCAAATCGTTTCTTGAAGGGCTGAAAGGCATGAGGATATTAGAAAAAATTGAAATTTTTATGCATTTTCCCATGATAGTCGCTTTTATTATTGCATAAGACTGGCTAACGTATTATACGGGTTTGCCGCTCTATGGGAAATTCCCTTTGAGGGGCGACTATAAAATACAGATGAATCCCAGAGTTAAGGGGTTCAGGATTTGCAGTTTACGGATAGTTTTGAGCTATGCTATTTTGGGAGATATCGCTGCGGCGCCTCTTAGCAGGTGTCAATGCAAAAAAAGGTGCAGGCCGGTTATAAACTGTGTCGGTGTTTCCATGATGCAAGCAGAGCGGGACAATTGATGGATAAAACAGCTTTTTAAACCCTGCTTTCTGTCTGCTCCGAATGGCGCAAAACTGCCTCAAGACTGCGTTTCCCGAACCTCGGGAAAGCGGCATGGAACAGTTAAACTTTGATATAGGCACCCTTGCGGAAAATGAAGAAGCCGCCGACAATGGTGCTTTGACAAAAACACATGATGCTCCTTTGGCGGCGCGTTTGCGCCCGCGTGATATCCGCGAATACGTTGGACAGACTCATCTCCTTGCCCCTGGGAAACTTTTGCGGCGTGCAATCGATGCCGACCGTTTTACCTCGATTATCCTTCACGGGCCTCCAGGGGTTGGTAAAACGAGCCTTGCGGAACTTATCGCAAAGACGACCGATTCGGCGTTCATCCGCCTTTCGGGGGTCAGCTCAAGCGTTGCGGACATCCGCCGGGAAATTGCGCAAGCAGTGGTGCGACGCCAAACAAGCGGACGCAGAAGCATCCTTTTCATAGATGAAATCCACCGTTTCAACCGTGCGCAACAGGATTCCCTGCTTCCAGACGTTGAGAGCGGGAAGATACGCTTGATCGGGGCGACAACGCACAATCCGCATTTTTATGTGATAGGCCCGCTTTTGTCGAGATCGCTGCTTTTTCAGTTGCAGCCCCTTTCCGAGGATGAGATCAAGGAACTTTTGTTGAGAGCTATTTCTGACGAGCGAGCTTTCCCGGGGCTTCGCATAAGGATCTCGGACGAAGCACTCTCTTTCCTTGCGAAAATTTGCGAGGGCGATGCCCGTATGACTCTCAATGCCCTTGAGATCGCGGTCTTAACTAGTTCTCCCGGCCCCGATGGTTTTAACCTGATAGATCTTCCGGCGGCAGAGGCGTCGATCCAGAAAAAAGCCATCATTTATGGCGATGACGGCCATTACGACACGGCAAGCGCGTTTATAAAGAGCATGCGCGGAAGCGATCCCGACGCTGCCGTGTACTGGCTGGCAAAGATGATCCATGCGGGCGAAGACATTCGTTTCATAGCGCGGCGGATAGTGATCTTTGCCTCAGAAGACATCGGCAATGCCGACCCACGCGCGATCATGCTTGCGACCAGCGTCATGCAGGCGATTGAGATGATCGGCATGCCGGAAGCCCGGATAATCCTTTCGCAAGCTGTAACCTACTGTGCCACGGCCCCCAAGAGTAATGCCTCCTATATGGCGGTGGATGAAGCCCTCAAGGATGTCTCGTCAGAACGAGTCCAGGAAGTCCCTGTCCACCTCCGTGACGCCAGCTATTCCGGCGCCAAGAAAATGGGACACGGAGAGGGCTACAAATATCCGCACAGTTTCGACGGGCATTTTGTGGCGCAGGAATACATGGGAGTTGACAAATCATACTACCATCCGTCCGAATCGGGCTACGAAGCCAAGATAAAGGAGCGCATGGGCTATTGGGCACAATGCCGCGGCGGACAAGAAATACGGGAGGACGGTAAATCATGACCATCTCCTGTCATTGCGAAAAGAATTTGCTCCGCAAAGAATTCGCTAAAAAAAGACTCGATATACCCCTTCCCTGCGCTGAAGAGGCAAGCCTTCAGATTTGCGGGTATCTGCTCGGATTTTCGGCTCTTGTGGATTCCAGGCTTATCGCGGCTTATCTCTCGGATGGGACTGAGCCAGAACTTAGCATTTTTATTGCGACCATGTGCAAAAAGGGCGCAAGTTTCTGCTTTCCTCGCTTCTCTGCGGCCACCGGCTCCTATGAGATGGCTCTTGTTCACGATTTGGACAAAGACCTGCAAGCTGGCCGCTACGGGATACTCGAGCCTGCATCCGCTATGAGAGCGGTGCCTGAGGAAGAACTTTCACGGATACCATGGCTTATCCCCGGTGTCGCATTTGATTCGCAGGGAGGCCGTCTTGGACGCGGAAAAGGCGTCTATGACCGGCTCTTGCGGTGCGCGTCGGGACTCAAAATAGGTGTTTTTTTCGAAGTACAAAATTGCTCAAAGCTGCCTCGGGAGACGCACGATTGCCCATTGGATTGGCTCGTGACCGAAACCGGGCTGCGGTCTTGCGCACAAAACACGGAGCATAAGAGAAGATGCCAACATTGATGGCAAGTGTCGTGGGAGGCCTTATTGGAGGCTTTCTCATTCATTGGCTGATTTCAAAAATGAGAGAGGCCTCAAACTCGGCTTCAATGAGCAAAATGCGCAGCGACGCGCAAAAGGAGGCTGAACACATCCTCCGCGAAGCCAAGGTGACCGCAAAAAGCGAATTCCTCAAGATGAAGGATGAATTCGAATCGGAAATGAAAGAGCGCCGCAAGGAGCAGGTCTCCCTTGAAAAGAGGCTCGGACAGAGGGAAGAAAACCTTGAAAAGAAGGCCGACACCCTGGACGCCCGGATGAACGGCTTGGAGAAGAAGGAAAAGGATCTCGATTCCCTTCGCGAGCGTCTTAGCACGCGCGACGAAGAACTCAAAAAGACTATTGCCCAGCAAATAGACGAGCTTGAGCGCATCACCAGCCTCAGTCGGGAGGCCGCACAGGAGATGCTCCTCGAAAAACTTCGCGGAGAAGTCCAGACCGAATGCGGGATAGTCGTCCGCGACATTCTTGAGGAAAGCAAGCAGAAGGCCGAGCGCGAGGCCCAAAAAATACTCGCTTCCGCAATACAGCGTTACGCCTCAGACTGTACTTACGAGCGCACCACCGCCACAATACCTCTGCCGAATGACGAAATGAAGGGGCGCATAATCGGACGCGAGGGACGCAATATCCGCGCCCTTGAAGCCGCAACAGGCGTAAACATCCTGATCGACGACACCCCTGAGGCCGTCGTCATTTCCTGCTTCGACCCGATCCGCAAGGAAGTCGCACGGCGCCTTCTCGACAAACTCATTTCCGACGGGCGCATTCATCCCACCCGTATCGAGGAACTTGTTGACAAGATGACCAAGGAGGTCGAAGAGGACGTCTTCTCCGCAGGAGAAACAGCTGTCCTTGAGGTAGGGCTCCAGGGAGTGCCTCCGCAGATAGTCAAGCTGCTCGGACGCCTAAAATACCGCTTCAGCTTCTCGCAAAACGTCCTCAAGCACTCACTCGAATGCGCCTTCTTCATGGGCTCAATCGCCGCAGAGCTTGGCCTCGACGAGCAGAAAGCCAAGCGTATCGGACTCTTCCACGACCTGGGCAAGGCCGTCGACCATGAGGTTGAGGGCTCGCACGCCGCCATCGGCGCAGACATACTCCGCAAATGCAATGAGGCGAAAGACGTCATCAATGCCGTTGCCGCCCACCATCAGGAGGTCGAGCCTGCCAGCATCTACGCCGTTCTGGCCAACGCCTGCGACGCCCTGAGCGCTTCACGCCCCGGCGCACGCAGCGAGACCACGGAGCTTTACCTCAAGCGGCTCGAACAGCTTGAAAGCATCGCCCGCGACTTCCCAGGCGTGACCTCCTGCTTCGCCTTGCAGGCGGGCCGTGAAGTACGCGTGGTCATCGAGCCTGAAAAGATCAGCGAGGGCCAGGCACAAATGCTTGCCCGCGATATCTGCCAGCGAATCGAAAAGGAGATGAACTACCCAGGCCAGATCCGCTGCACGGTCATCCGGGAAACGCGTTCCGTAGAATACGCAAAATAAGGGGTGCACGCACCCTTTCATTCCTCGCCTCAACTGCGTTTGGCTCAGAACCGAGCCAGCGTAGCAGGCGAGGTATCCGACACTGGGGTAGCATTTGTCAAGTTTCGCACATTTGTCTTTCCGCAGTTATCTTCCTCTTCGCCTTTTCTTGATCTTTGTTTTCGCGTCTGCGGGATCATATCTCCGGAGGGAGACCCGCAGACGTACCACCTGTAATCATGAGGGGCTTGCCCCCTCCCTCTTTCAGGCGGCGGGATTGCGCTCCATGTCCATGTATTTCTTCACGCTCCAGCGAGTTCCGGCTATGTGTCTGAGCCTGGCGGCGACCCGCGTGCGGCGGCGTAACTCTCGTATCTCTTGGCTCCGCATAGGATGTTAGATTCCTCGTCCAGCATCGAGTTCAAGGTCTCATCGGCAGTTCCGCAAACAAGCTCGCGCAGATGCTTTTCCACTTCGTTCTCGTCAATCCTGATCACTTTCGATAAGACTTTTCCGCCTTCTTGCGCTACCTTCTCTTCCATCGCAGTTTTCCTTTTGATTTTGTCGGCAAAACTTAATCAAATCGAGAACTGCGTCTTTTCAATTGTGCGAATAATCCTGTACCTTATATGAAAATATGACATATCAATATTTTGGAACTGGAAATCCTATATGACAATTTCTAATTCTAATAAAGAAATAGCAAAAGTTCTTTTTTCTGCTTTTGGAAGCAAGCCTGATGTCAATCGATTCTGGGATGAAAATGAACGCAGTCATGTCGATATTCTTGTCTGTAACGACCGTCCCAATGAAGGCTTTCTATCAATTGGAACGATTGGTCTTTCTGATTATCCTTTATTTAAAGATGGACATGAATATCCAGTAAGGCTTGAGTTGGTTGCTAAGTTGTAGAAATAATTTTACAAAAATGAGGGAGATACTCTCGACAGCAGCTTTTTGTATTATCAACTCCAAATGGTTTTGTTATCCAGGTGCAATCTTTCCTGATATTGTTTCGATGTATCTAAAATCATCTAAAATAAAACATGGTTCAAGACAACTTAAGCGGGCGTTTATTTATGAGATTTAAAAGTAACTTGTATAAATCATCATTTCTATGATTAAATCTAAATTCACATTCTTTCAAGTGAAGATAGAAAGTACTTTTATGGATTCCTTTAAACTTGGAAAGCCTCGTCT
>Ga0154565_1158_pt3 | contig 12922 bp, 9 predicted proteins | sample RifGroF2_FD_105708 | JGI IMG/M metagenome (GOLD analysis project Ga0154565, IMG submission 105708) | Lentisphaerae bacterium GWF2_52_8 | reverse complement strand
AAAGTTAAGTGACTCAGTGCCTTTGACATGTTTTCGACACCGTGTATAATAAGTTTGTTTTTAATAAAACCACCCTCAGGGGGGAGGCAGTATGTCAGGAATGCCAAAGCTCACCTTGGTGCGCGTAAGCGGCTGCACCAAGTCTTCGCATACAATTGAGAAGCCGGAAACAAGCATAGGCCGTGAAGGTTCGGACATAAATCTCCTCGATGGCGCCGTATCGCGCCACCATGCAAAAATAAGTTTCCGCAACGGAGCTTTCTATATTGAGGATTTGAAAAGCTGCAATGGCACACTTGTCAACGGCAATCAGATCAGCACCCCCACGAAGCTCACCCCGCAGGAACGGCTTCAAATAGGAGGGACAACATTCGCCATAGCCATCTCCGGCCAGGAAGAGACACGCCAGGCCAGCCCTCAAAAGCTGAATTCTGACGCCACTGTCAGCATAATGCTCGATGCGCAAATGCGCGACATCCTTGCCGTCTCCGACGCCGCAAACATCAAGGAGCTTCAGCGTTCAAAAGACGACCTTATGGCCCTCTACCGCGCGGCCCAAGTCATTTCAGCCATTCTTGACCGCGAAGAACTCTTCGAAAAGACCCTCGAAATCATCATAGGAGAGCTCAAGTCGGTCGACTATGCCTCGATACACCTCTACGACGAGCAGAGCGGAGCCCTCGCCTGCGTCGCCAACCGCCACAAGGACGGCCGTGCCGACGGTGACGACTACACCTTCAGCCGCAGCATCACCGACTGCGTCCTCCGTGACCGCAAGGCAGTCCTCGTCAATGACGCGCAAAACGACGGCCGCTTCGACACTTCCATGAGCGTCTTCAAGCTCAAGATACGTTCAGCCATGTGCGTCCCGCTCCAAAGCCGCGACCGGCTCTTCGGCGTCATACAGGCCGACGCGCTCCGCCACGCCGCCTTTTCAAAAGAAGACCTCAAGCTTCTGACCGCCATCGGCATGCAGGCTGGCGCGGCAATCGAAAACGCCAGTCTCTATGAAAAACTGGCCATAGAAACTGCGGCGCTTAAGGAAACCAACGAGAAGCTCCAGATTGCCCAGCAGAGCTTGGTGCAGTCTGAAAAGCTCGCAGCCGTAGGCCAGTTGACCGCGGGCATTGTGCATGACGTCAAGAACCCGCTCGTGGTAATAGGTGGACACGCACAACTCCTAAGGGAGGTGCTCGAAAATTCACCGGTGAAAGAAATAGACGGTCTTGACCTGACACAGTCCGTATCAGAGATTGAAAAAGGCGTCAGCCACTGCGTGGAAATCATAACCCAACTCCTCCAATTCGCCAGGCAATCCCAACCCAAAATGGAGCCGACCGACGTCAACAAACTCATGGAGGAGACGCTTAACTTCGTCGCCTACGAACTCCGCAAACATAGCGTAAAAATCGTGACTGATTACACCAAAAACATCCCGCCTGTACACATGGATGGAAACCAGATCAAGCAATGCCTCATGAATATTGTGATAAACGCAGTCCAGGCCGTGAAGGAGAAGCCCCTGCTTACGATAAGCACCATGCTTAAAAATATCGACGGCCGCCAGTTTGCCTCCATAAGCATAAGCGACAACGGCACAGGAATGAGCGATGAGGTAAAGCAACACTTATTTGAGCCCTTCTTCACCACTAAAAAGGCGGGCTCAGGCTGCGGTGGCACAGGACTCGGGCTTTCCACCAGTTACGGAATCATCCGCAATCACGGAGGCAGTATCGAGGTAGACAGCGTCCTTGGCCTCGGCACAACCTTCACCATACTGATGCCGACCACGCTTCCAAGCAGCAAGGAGAGCAGCGAATACGACGATTCCTCAACCGTCAAACTCAAGCGGGTCGAGCCTGCCCCAGACAAGGAAGCCGCCGCAAATTAAGGATGACACTCCCTTACGGCGGCCTCAGATTTTCTTAGCCAAAAGTGAAACTCTCTGCTGATGGTCTCCTCTAATTTGCATCCCCCTCCCCTCTCCTTATTGACAAAAGCATCTTCATCCCTATCTTATTTGTCTCTACTTGAATAAAGGGATTACAAATGAAGATTTCTGTTTTTGCCGCCAATGGATCGCAGCTCGGGAAATCATGGGACATAAAGACAGGGACTGGCGCAAAGAACTGGCACGGCCTCATAAGCAGGCAAATGCTTTCCCGGGCTGGCGGCAGACTAAGCATAAAGTGTGCAGTGCCTATCAAAGATATCCACGGCTATTGGACTCCAGACCTCTTCCGTCCGAAGATGCAGTTGGACTGGAATATCCGCTTCAATTGCGCCGCCCATCGCAATTTCCCTTTCATAGTCTTCTTCAATCAGGCCCAGGAAAACAAAGGCTGTTATTATCTGGACAATCTTGTAGACGACACCATTGTCAGCGCAGCAATGAACCAGCAGAGTTCCGAATACGATCTCTGTTTCGAAATCGCAGTGCTGCCGGAAACAAAGGAATTCTCCTTTCATGCCGGTTTCCAACAGATACCTTGGACTGATACGCCCAAATTGCTCCGCAAAAACTGTACTCAAAAAAAGGCGCCGCATTACCCTGCCGCCGCATGGCTCCCGGTTTATTGCACCTGGTACGCAAGGCACGCCGCGCTTGATATCGACTACCTCGACACCAACGCGAGCCTTGCCGCGGAACTCGGTTGTGGAACCTTCATAGTCGACGATGGCTGGTGCATTGACGAGACGAAACGCGTCACACCTGAAACGCTGCCCACATGGTACGACAGGATCGGTGACTGGCAACTCTCCAAGAAGAAACTCCCCGGCTTCAAGGAACACGTTGCCAAGGCGCAAAAAATGGGGCTAAAATACCTCCTATGGGTCTCTCCGTTCTTTGTCGGCATCCGCAGCTCCCTCTACAAGGAACTCACCGGAAAATCTGATTTTATGAGCAAGGTCCATGAAGGGTACCGGGTCTTCGATCCCAACAACGAAAAGGCTGCCGCACTGAGCCAGGAACGACTCCTCGCCACCATGCGCGACTACAAGCTTGACGGCCTCAAGATAGACTTTGTCGATGCGGTCCCGCAATCGCCCGAACAGCCCCGGGGACGCACCGTGCTCAGGTATATGCAAACACTGACCGACGAAATCAAACGCCACAAAAAGGATGCCCTCATCGAATTCCGCCAGTATTACGCCACCCCGCTGATGAGTTCGCTCGGCACACAGTTCCGTGCAGGCGATGTTCCTTTTGACTACCTCGAAAACATCCACCGCATTGCCCAGATACGTGTTGTTCTCGGTGATCGCGTCCCTGTCCATGCTGACCCTGTCTACTGGCACACCGAAGAGTCCCCCCTCAACGTCGCCAGGCACATGATCGCGTCCCTTGCCGGAGTGCCAATGCTCTCCATGGATCTCGCCGCACTCCCCAAGGCACAGATGAGCGTCGTAGCCCATTACCTTGCGTTCTACTTAGAACACCTCGAAACTTTCATCAATGGCGAATGGGAAATCAAATACGGGTTCGACCACCTATCATTTGTCTCGGTAAGCGCAAAGAATGAACGTATCATAATCCTTCTGAATGCCGCCGCATTCGAAGAGTCCGCCGCCGGATTCAAGGGAGAGCTTCACGTGCTTAACCTCTCAAACGCGTCTCTCTGCCAAAAAGGACTTGCCTTCGACTGTTCCGGCAAACTCCTCAAGAAAGCTCCAGCACCCTGCGGCGGGAGGTGGGCTTCGCAATGAAGAAAAGCATCCTCATAAAGAACGGGACCATTGTCGATCCAAAGGCGAACAATGTCTTTCACGGCGACATCAGGATTGAGGGAGCGCTTATAGCGAGCGTAGCGAAAAGTATCGCGCCGCGCAAATCCGACAGGCTCATTGACGCCGCAGGGAATCTCGTAATGCCCGGACTCGTAGATATCCACGTCCACATCTCGCACTGTCCCGACGGACACCAGATGCTTGCCAAGGCGGGCGTGACAAGCACACTTGATGTTTCCGGGATGCCCAATGACATGCTCGGCGGGTTCGCAAAAGCTGCCTGCGGACTCAGTGTCGCATTCCTTTACCCGCTGATACCAGGCAGCACTATAAATGGCAAAAATCCTTCAAAAAATGAGCTACGAAAGGCCTTCGACTATGCCCTCAACAATGGCGCGCTCGGCGTAAAAATAGCAGGTGGACACTACCCGCTAACCCCACAGGCAACCCAGGCAGCCATTGAAATAGCGAGGGAGAAACGAGCCTGGATCGCGGTCCACGCGGGCAGCACTGAAACACCCAGCGACATCTGTGGCTTTGAGGAACTTGTGCAACTTGCCGGAAGCAATCCCGTCCAGCTTGTGCATGTCAATTCCTTCTGTCGCGGCACAGTCGAAGACCCGCTGAAGGAGGCAGTCCGAGCCCTTGATTCGATCAAAAGTGTCCCAAACTGCCGCTCGGAATCCTACCTCGCCACCATCAACGGCACAAGCGGCGCGCTGGCCCCCGACGGCATCCCGAAAAGCGGAGTAACCAGGCGCTGTCTCACACAGGGCGGCTTTCCTATGAATCTCGAAGGCATGAAAAAGGCAATCCTCGTCGGCTGGGCAAAAGTCCACCATCACGACATAGAAAAGCGCGAAATCATCCTGTTAGATCCGGAAGACGGACTCAAATCCTACCTCAAAAACAAGACTAACGTAATGCAGAGCTTCCCTGTCAATTCACCAGTTTCGGCAATCCCGATCGCACTTGCAAAAAATGAAAAAGGCTCATTTGTGGTTGACGCCCTCGCAACAGACGGCGGGGCAATCCCCAGAAACGTAACGCTAAAACAAGGGCTCTGCCTTGTCGCCTATGGTGCTCTCACACTGCCCGAGTTCGCGCGCAAAGCCTGCATGATTCCTGCCTCAATAATGGGCCTCTCAAACAAGGGCCATCTCAGCCCTGGCGCGTTCGCAGACATAATCATCGTCGATCAGGATGCGGCCTCGCTTAAGCTCTCCATTTCCGAAGGACAGGTAATAGTCAAAAATGGAAAGGTGATTGGCAAAGGCGGACAATTCATAAGCACAGAACGCGCCAATGAATTTCTAAAAGGCAATTCGCTGACTCCCGTCAATGTAACCCCGAAATGGCTGAAGCACTGAAAAGCTCATGAAAAACAAAAGACAGACAATAGGAATAGTCGGGGGACTCTGCCCGCTCGCAACCGCAGACATCTACCTCAAGGCCATGAAGCAGGTCAAGGCCAACAGCGGCGATACCGACTACCCAGATATCATCATCAATGCCGCAGTAGAGCAGGAATGCCGAGGCAACCAGTTCGACGAAACATGCAACTATGACATGTCCCACAGAATTTTGTATATCTACCAGGTGGCCGCAGAGCTAAAACGCCAGAAGGCCGACAAGATACTCGTGCCTGATTTCCTTAGCTACAGCTCTGTCAGCACCATAAGCAACAACATAAAAATCCCCATCCTCGACATCGTGGAAATCCTCGTAAACGAACTGAAGGCAAAATGGCCAAAGGCTAAGAAAATAGGACTTCTGACCACGAGTTCATCCATCAAACATAAGATCTTCGAACAAAAATTCTCCGACAATGCCCTTCAGATCGTTTATCCCGATGAAGAGATCCAGAAAAAGATGGTCATGGAAGCCATCTATGCCGAGGAAGGAGTCAAGCGTGGCATCACAAGCGGGAAACCAGGCGAACTTATACGCGAAGCATGGAAACATCTCCACGAAAAAGGAGCCGAACTGATCGCAACAGCCGTAACAGAACTCCCCCTCATCGAGCGCCATTACTATCCACAGGACAGTTACCTAGACTGCAACGAGGCGATAGCCCGAGAACTCGTCAGCGTTGATGAGATGCTCCCCGCAAAAGAAGAAAGATATGGAGCCGTAGGCATACTCGGCGGACTGGGCCCGGCAGCGACCGTGGATCTCTTTGACAAGATCGTCAAGCATACCCCGGCCAACCGGGATCAGGATCACATCAGAATCATCATAGAAAACAACCCGCAAATACCCGACAGGACCGCCGCCCTCCACGGCAAGGGAGAAGACCCGAGCATCGCCCTGCTCGCCAGCGCTGAAAAACTGAAGGGCGCCGGAGCCGATTTCATAATCGTGCCCTGCAACACCGCGCATGTGTTTCTGCGAACAGTGCAGGAACATATCAAACTGCCAATCCTGAGCATGATCGAAGAAACTGCGAGATACATCATCAAAAACCACCCCTCTGTGAAAAAAGTTGGACTATTGGCCACGTCAGGAACAGTAGAATCAAAAGTCTACGAGAACGCCCTCGTTCAAAACGGCATAGAACTCCTTGTGCCAGCCGCCGACTCACAGGAAAAACTCGTCATGGAGGCAATCTACGGCAAGGGCGGCATCAAGGCCGGACACAAAAGCGGACCGCCACGGGAACAACTTCTCACGGCAGTGGGGGAACTCATGGAAAATGGCGCACAACTGATCATCCTCGGCTGCACGGAAATCCCGCTCGCGCTCAAGAATGGCGACCTCGGAATTCCATTCGTCGACCCCACAGAAATTCTCGCCTGTGCCGCGGTCAAACACTCAATTGCCAAAACAATACCTGACGCTATGCCTCGATAAGGTGATCCCCCCGCCTTGCCCTCAAAGTTGAATAAGCTTTTTCTCAAAGCAGACTTGATGATGTTCAAGAGCGGAGTATCTTATGCCCTGCCCAAGCGGCAATGTCCCCTATTCGGAGAGGTGCCTGAGTGGCCGAAAGGGACGGTTTGCTAAACCGTTGTACGGGTAACACTGTACCGAGGGTTCGAATCCCTCCCTCTCCGCCAATTACACTACTACACAAGAACTTAACTAACCTCAGCGCCTTGTGAGATACTTCCATCCTGGCGCTACCGAAACATTGTAAACACTACCGTTCAAAAAGGATGATTGCGCAATAAATCACGCAATCAATCCATACTTATTACATTTTCGCAGATCAACTGCTGCTCATGACAAATTTTTGCTTATTGCCGCATCCACTGTTTTCAGTGCGTCAATGGCAGAGCTGGTGATACCTCCGCTGTAACCAGAGCCTTCCCCTATAGGATAAAGGCTCTTGACATTTATCGATTCCCTATCTGCGTTGCGCAGGATTTTCACGGGCGAAGATGTTCTGGTTTCAGCACCGAGAAGCATTCCGTGGCTGGAAATGAACAAGGGATAATCTTCTTTCCATTTCCTGAAAGCAAGAGTCAATGAATCACATATGAAATCAGGCAAGATATCGTGCATATCCGCAGAAACACAAGCCATCTGGTATGAGGTGGGATTCAGCTCTTTTGAAACTTCTCCAGAGAGGAAGTCTTCAATTTTCTGGGCAGGGGCTGACCAGTTGCCGCCCCCGGCATTGAATGCACGTCTTTCTATTGCTTCCTGAAAGGCTATGCCGGAAAGCGGATTCCCTGGCACATAGTCACTGGCATGGCATGTAACAGTAATGGCAGAATTCGAGAAGGGAAGGCCTCTGTCCGAATAGCTCATTCCATTGACGGCAAGATGCCCATTTTGGGAGGACGCATTTACAACCTCCCCTCCCGGGCACATGCAAAAGGAATAGACCCCGCGCATCTTCCTCCGGTCGGTATAGGTAAAAGAATAGGTCGCCGCGCCGATTATCTTATTGTGCCGATATTTTTCTCCATAGCGCATAAGATTTATGATTTCAGCCGGATGTTCGAGCCGCATCCCCACAGCTATGGGTTTCTGCTCCATACTCACGCCTTTTTTATGAAGCAGTTCAAAGGTGTCGCGGGCAGAGTGCCCAATGGCAAGATAGATCGCGGGTGAAAGATATTCCGTTTCGCGATTTATCACAACGCCCAAGGCCTTGCCTTCCGAAACAATCAGGTCTGTCATTTTGCTGCTGTAATGGATATCGGCCCCATTTTCGAGCAAATACCGCCGCATGTTCCTGACTATCCGGCAAAGCATATCCGTGCCTATATAAGGTTTTGAAACATATATTATGTCTTCCGGTGCGCCAAAACAGATGAATGTTTTCAAAACTTTGTCGGCATATCTGGAATTATTGACGCGTGCAAAAAGTTTACCATCAGAATATGAACCTGCGCCACCTTCACCAAACTGAATATTCGATTCATTGTCGAGTTCACGTGTCTTTATAAACTTGAGAATATCCTCCGAGCGTTCCTCTATCTTTTTGCCACGTTCGAAAATCAAAGGCTTTGCACCACGTCCCACAAGCTCTATTGCAGCAAAAAGGCCAGCTGGCCCCAGGCCTATGACAATTGGCCGCTCTTTGTGTCTATATCTCGGAGCTTCGCATTCACTTGTTTCTGCAAACGAAGAATAGTGTTGCCTATTCTTAAAACTATCAGGAACTCTTAAAGCAAGGGACAATTTATAATAGAATTGCTTTTCATCGCCTATATCAAGGGATTTACTGAGAATTCGCAGAAGTCTAATATTTCCAACTTCAATCTCCAGTTTCTCCGAAGCCGCATGGAGATAGAAAGGAATAGTGTCTTTCTCAATCGGTATTCTAATATTATTTACTATAAGGTCCAAAAATCGGCCGTTGCATTTAGTGTGATATGGCCTCTTAATATATTGCTGATCAGGAAATAAATAAAGCGTTAAAACACATTAAAAAGATGTTCCATTATCCTTAAATGCAATGTGAGTTTTTTTAACCGAAAGAACCTTTTGAGCCATTAGTCATAGGTATGGGTGACAGCATACATGAGCCGAGCGGCTTTTTCGATCTTCGACTCAGTTCCAATTGCATCAGAAATAAAGGACTCTTTGAGAGAAACAGTAGAGAGACCACCCGGCACACTCAAATTGGAAGGATTTTCGTAGACAACTTGATGAATCGAGTTTTTGCAACCTATCGTTACTCTGCGAACTCCTTTGGCAACGCATACGTCAGCTTTTCGAAAAGCTCGTCTGTCATGGATTGCAACTCGTCCAAGGAACAGACAGCGGAGGCCAACGGATCCGCGCAGACAGCATGAAATATTTTGCGGCGATCCCGCTCAAGAAACCCTTCGACAGCCAAAGTCTGGACGTTGATCATGCCCATGTTCAGGGCGGCCAGCTGGCCCGGCAAGCGTCCGACCCTGCAGGGATGCACTCCCGAACCATCGACAAGGCACGGCACCTCGACGCAGCAGCCCTGGGGAAGATTCTCTATAAGCCCAGCGTTCATCACGTTCAAATTTGCGCGCATTATCGTGTCCGTCTCAATGGCGCTTAAGACCTGTATGCCATATTCCGCGCTTGGCACCACATCGAGTTTCTTCCCGCTCAAGAGTCCTTCGATTTTTGCACTTGCAGTTTTTTGGAGGTACTCGCAAACTTTCAATGCCGCAGCAGGCTCGCCCGCCGCCATCCTATGGAAGGGGCTTCCATCTTCGCCGTCCTGAAAGTCCGAACTGCAATATTTGTCCAGAAGATCGGGACGCTTGCGGAAATACTGGTTGTACTCGCTGTTGTGCCCACTGCCCTCTGTCACGAAATGGTCGAAGTGGCGCAGCATTTCGAAGCGGACTTTTTCTTTTTTGTATATTTCAGGGGACTGCATCGCTTTGCGCAGGGCCGGATACATGTCGACTCCATCGCGTTCAAGCTTAAGGAAAAAGGATTGGTGGTTGACACCTGCCGCCCAGTAGTCCAGGTCATCGGCCTTGCAGCCGACAAATGAAGCTATTTGCGAAGCTGTGGCCTGGACGCTGTGGCAAAACCCCAGAGTCTTGATACTGGAAGCCTTGTTCAAGACCCAAGTGTTGATGGACATCGGATTGACGTAGTTCATAAGATAGGCATCAGGACAAAGCTGCTCCATCTTTTTTGCGACCTCAAGCAGCGACGGAAGCACGCGCAAGCCGCGAAAGATACCGCCCGGATTCAAGGTGTCGCCAACCACCTGCCTGACCCCGTACTTTGCCGGAACCTCGTATTCTATACGCTGTTCTTCGAGAGTACCGACGCGAAAGAGAGTGAAGACATAGTTCGCCCCTTCGACGGCTTTTGAAAGATCGGTCGTCACCTCAAAATTGGGTTTGAGTCCAAGCTTCTCATACGCTTTCCTGATGATCACCTCGCTATTTGCCAGCCGCCCCGCATGAATGTCCATTAGCAATATCTTCGAGTCTCGCAATGCCGGGTTGAGCAAAATGTCAAAAACAAGGCTCTTGGTAAAAATGACGCCGCCAGCTCCTATGAATGCGATCTTAAGCATATATAGACTGCCTTTCATATTTTTGTATCTGCAACACTCATTATTCTATTTGAATTTTTAGGCCAAGGCAATTAGATTTTTGGCGTAATACTTGGACTTTTGTCTCAAAAATTGGAGTGTCTATGGGCGCCTCTCAATCAGTAAGACGTCCGGATTTCACCAAATTGCCGGAACTTCCCTTGCCTCTCTATGTCCGCTCCACCGGGAGATTTCAGCTAGATCCCCATTGGAGCGGGCCCGGTGGCGACAACTCGCCTTTTGTGCAGATATTCTGGGGAATATCCGGGAGCGGAACAATCCGTATCAACGCGCAGAAAATGACATTGTCCACCAATGATGTGGCCATAATGTTTCCCGGCGAAAGCCACCACTATTTTGCAGGCAACGAAGCCTGGGATTTGCGCTGGTTCACCTTTGACGGGCCGGGCGCCGCTGCCTTCATGCGTTCCTACTCCTACCCACGCCTGATACAGGGGGCAGGTCCATGCCCTCATCGGCTTTTTGAGGAACTTGAAAGCGCCCTCCTCGAAATGAGCCCCTTCCGCCAAAGGCGACTAGTCTCGCTCGCTACCGAAATAATCGCGCTGGCCGGAGGCAGCGACGACGACAACTCCAAGCATGCCCGCCTGGTGCGGCGCTTCATAGAGCTGGCTCAGGCAAATTACTCTAATAGCAGCGTCAATGTAAACACCCTTTCCGGGATTCTGGGAGTTCACCGTTCAACTCTCGCAAGGATATTCAAGGAGCACATGCTCATAAATCCCGGCGACTACCTAGTCCGGCTGCGTGTGCAGCACGCCCTGGCGCTCCTCAGGGAATCGGACAAAAGCATTGCCGAAATCGCTGACCTGTCCGGCATAGCAGACCCGAGTTACTTTTGCCGCACGGTCAGACAAGCCACCGGGATGAGTCCCAGAAACTACAGGGATTCCTCTCCGTAAAAATTCATTTTGTCCAGTGCTCTATCTCCCTATGGGGCTTGCTTTTCTTTTTTTAAGAGGCCATTCCGCTCTATTTGCTCCGCTGTCAATAATATTATCGAGCTGTAATGTGATTATTTATGTGGAAATTTATTTCTTTTGGCAAATAAGCCTTGACGATGTGGAGGCTTTTGATTATAATAAGTGACATATAAGTCTAAAACTGACATTTACTCTGTCACTAGAGAAAACTGACATGCACGAGACAAGAGAGAAACAGCAGAAGGCAAGAGTATCGGAGATGCCGATATTCATGCCGCAATGCCAGGCACTTGCCAATCTCATAATCTCCGAGATCAAAAAGGGAAGCTATTTACCCGGGCAGAAACTTAAAAGTGTCAGGATGATTGCAATGCAGTATGGGGTGGGAAGACAGGTCGCACTGTCAGCAATCCAAATCCTTGCCAGGGACAATTATGTTTATACGGAAAGAGGCGCGGGGACATTCGTACGGATCAACCTGAAGCATAAGATGTCAAATAAAATCGGCCTTTTCATAAATCGTTTGAATCCTGCTTACAGAGGAACTCTCTTGCATGAGGTTCAGGTTTTGGCGAGCAAGGCGGGCTATAAATTCTATCTGGGATCAAATTTCGGGGAATCCTTCTCCGTTTCCGACTGGCTTGCCAAAAATCAGATGGATGGGCTTATCATCACGGGGCTTGTTGACAGGCAATCTGTCCGCGAGCTTGCGGCTACAGGCATTCCTTATGTGGTAATGGGCAATTATGACATAGGGGCCGAACACCCCCAAGCAAACGCCGACATGCAGGAAATTGCCTGCAATGCGCTTTATCCCGTCTTGAAAGGCAGGCGCTTCCAGTCAGTCGCAGCGATAGTAGGGACTTTGAAATTGAAGTCTGACAGAGATGTTGCCCGTGGGATAAAGGCTGCCATCGAAAAAGCCGGATTGACATTCTATCCCCATCTTATCCGAGCCACACATGAAGACGGTTATGCTGACCTGGCTTATCTTTTCGAGGAAGCAACCCCCACGCCGGATTTTGTCTACTTTCAGGGCGAGCATATCAAGGCGCTTGTGAAATACCTCGAAAACCATCCCGATTTCAAGCGTCCTTCTGTATGCATAAACGCCAAGAGCGGAGAATATGAATATATCCCGCGAGAATTGTGGGATATCTCCGTCAACTGCATAGCCTCCACAAAGAAACTAGCCACACGGGCGATGAAAATACTTCTAAAACAGCTTTAGCGTGAAAAGTAAATTTGACAGGGAAAATAATGGTACAGACAGATAAAAGGGAACGTGAAAGCAAGGCCGGATCTTGGCAAAAACCATCTTTTACCCTGATCGAACTCCTCGTGGTTATCGTGATAATAATGATACTCATGTCGACCCTATTGCCGGCATTGAAGGGAGCACTGGAAAAGGGACGAATAATATCATGCAAAAGCAATCAAAAACAGATATCACTAGGGATGTTTGTGTATGCGTCATCATGGAATGGGTGGGGGCCCTGCAATGATTCGCAAATGGCTTTAAATACGGGAAACCGCCTTCCTTATGCTGCCTATGAAACTATTCTTTGGAAGACAGGAGCACAGAAAGCCCCTGTGCTGGCATGTCCAGGCACCGACAAGGCTTGGATGGATAACAGCAACGTCAGGAACGTGCCTGGCCTTAAAAGCGATATTTTTTTTACAAGCAGCTACCTTACTGCGTTTGGGACAGGCATTCGCATAGGTAGCACAAATGTGAACTGGTATGGCTGGC
>Ga0154565_1080_pt2 | contig 12994 bp, 9 predicted proteins | sample RifGroF2_FD_105708 | JGI IMG/M metagenome (GOLD analysis project Ga0154565, IMG submission 105708) | Lentisphaerae bacterium GWF2_52_8 | reverse complement strand
TTCAAGGCGTTTCACGAGAAGACGTCCGATGTTTCCCATGCCGAGCACGCCAATGGTCTTTCCGGTGAGTTCACGGCCCATGAAGCGGCTTTTCTCCCATTTGCCTGCGCGGCAGGAGGCATCGGCCTCGACTAGCTGCCGGTAAGCCGCGAGCATCATTGCCACGACTTCTTCCGCGACGGCATTGGCATTGGCTCCTGGAGTGTTCATCACGTCGATGTTGTTGCGACGGGCAAACTTGATGTCAATCGTATCGTAGCCGGCACCGGCGCGGACGACGAGCCGGAGTTTCGGGAGCGCCTGCATGAGTTCGGGAGTGACTTTTTCACTGCGCACGATCAGCACCTCGGCATCGGCATTGTGTTTTGCCAGTTCCAGTAGCGGGGTATTTGCGTCCTGGACAACCTGAAAGCCTTTTTCCTTGAGCATTTCGGCGGCAAATTTATCGAGCTTTGTGGGTATCAAAAGCTTTTTCACAGTTGCGCTCCTTATGGTGCTTTTAATGTTAATGACATCAATTATAAGGGGCTAAAAATATCTCCTGAATCGGCATAATACAATTGGGAAAAGGGCTCAATAAGTGCTAAACTGCCGACCTTAAACAAGGTATAAGGCCAAATAAAATGAGTTTCCGTCCTCAAGTCTTAGTGCTGCCTGAGACAGCTTCCAGCAACCAGTATGGGCTGGAGCATTTTACTGAACTTGGGGATGGGACTCTCGTGCTGGCTGAACGCCAGACTGCCGGGCGCGGACGGCAGGGGCATGTCTGGCATTCGCCGGAGGGAGGGCTTTACGCAAGCTGGATTGTCAAGGAATTTGCGCTTCCATCCTGCTGCGCAGCATGGCTCGGAGTCCTTGCTGTCCTGGAACTCGTCCGTGAAACGGCTCCTGGCCTCCAATGCGGGATCAAGTGGCCGAACGACCTTCTTTGTGACGGACGAAAGATTTCGGGAGTCCTCTGTGAAAGCAAAGTATCCCCGAACTCGGCAGCTCCGGGGATGCTCATAGGGATAGGCCTTAATGTCAATACCACGGAAAGGGATCTTTCCGGCATTGCTGGCGCAGGAACCCTGGCAAGCTCCCTCCTCATCGAGACTGGGTGCCGCCATGACGTGCGCCAGCTCGCGGCAAGCCTTGCAAAGAAGCTCTCCTCCATTTATGAAACCGCCGTTTTGCACGGGCAGGAACGGCTTTACAGCCAGTGGAAAAGCGAGAACATTTTCCTGGGCCGGAACATCTGCATCAAAACTGCCGACGGCTCCCAATATCAGGGAGTCGCCGAGGATATAGGAATTGGAGGGGAGCTCGTTCTCTCTTTGCCCGGGGGGGGGAAGAGGAGATTCCACAGCGGCGAAGCGTCTCTCCGACCTGCCTAGGCAGAGGCATCTTTATTGTTGCAACTTTCTGGAAATATCCGGCTCTCCGCGCATATTATCCTTTGGACACAGATCAGTCGGACAACAAAAATCGGAGTCTTATGGCTGAAAAGATCAAATGCGGGATTATCGGCTGTGGAGTAATCTCTCCTGCCCATGCCGAGAGTTACCAGATGCAGGAGAATGTCGAGCTTGTTTGGGCCTGTGACATCGTCGAGGAAAAAGCCCGGAGCCTCGCTGAAAAATTTGGGATTCCAAAGGTATGCGGCGATTACCGCCGTGTGCTGGAAGATTCGGAATTGTCCTGCGTATCCGTCTGCACGGACCACGCAAGCCACGCACCGATTTCAGTCGCCGCCCTTGAGGCGGGGAAACACGTTATCTGTGAAAAGGCGCTTGCCGCATCGACAGAGGGCCTCGAAAACATGATGGATGCCCATGAGCGGCACCCGGAACTGGTCTTTGCGGGAGTATTCCAGCACCGTTTTGACCGTTCACACCAGCATCTTCGGAAGCTCATTGAGGAAGGCGTCTTCGGAACTCTCCTCTACGCAGACCTTCGCGTGCTCTGTCTGCGGACAAAGGAGTATTATCGCGCAGACAAGTGGCGCGGTACCTGGGATGAAGAGGGTGGTTCCGTGCTGATAAACCAGGCGATCCATTTCATCGACATCATGCAATGGGTGATGGGCGGCGTAGAAAGCGTTTCCGCACACTATGAGAACCGCGCCCGCAGGGACTGCATAGAAACGGAGGATACCGCAACGGCAAGCCTGCGTTTCCGCTCGGGAGCGCTCGGAAGCATCAGCGCAACTTCCGCAAGCAACATTCCCTGGGAGGCCAATCTGTGCTTTTGCGGCGAGGCCGGAACCCTTGAGATTTGTTGCGGAAAGATTATACGCCTCGATTTCAAGGACAAAAGCCTTGAGGAGCGCATAAGGAAGGATTTTGCGGCGCTTCAGGAGGCGCCCGCACTGGCTTCGGCAAAACAGTATTACGGCTCAAGCCATCCGGCGCAGATTGCAGATTTTATAGATGCGGTCAGGAGCGGAAGGGCTCCATTCGTAACCGCAAAGGACGCACGCGCCGCAGTTGATCTTGTGCTTGCGATCTACCGTTCGCAGAATAGCGGACGCTGCATAGAGCTGTAAGCTTCTTTAGATAGCGCAGAATTTTAAATGTCTGAAATCTATTAGGAAGACAAGGAAAAATGAAAATATTCATCCCTGTTTTTGTGAAGGCCAGCGTATCCTTGTCAAGTGCGATAGACTTGCAGCGCTTGCTGATCAAACTCGGCTACGAATGCGGGGTTTGCCGCATCGACGACCCGCGAGACTGCCTCAAGCATCTCAGGAAGGAAGTTGCCGACTGCAAGCCCGATATGATTGTCGCCATAAACCAGCTTCGCCGCGATTTCAACGATATCTTTCCGAAGGAGATTCCTTTTGTCACCTGGGTGCAGGACAACTGCGATAACATCCATCGCATTGAACTCGCTGAAATATGGCGCAAAAATCCGCTGGATTACATCTTCGGCTATGTGGACGAGCTCCTCAAATACGCTTATCCTCCTGAACGCCTCTGCTACCTCACCACAATCGTCAGCCCCGAAAAATTTCGGCCGCGAGAACTTTCTGCCTCCGACTTGGAAAAATACGCCTGCGACATCTGTTTCGCCTCTGAAAAATCCGAGGATATCTATACCTACATCCGTTACCACGTGATGTTTGCCTACCAGAGATTCGGGCTGAAGGAGGAGGATCTTTTCGAGCTGGCCGACGCCCTTTACGCCCATTACCAGCAAGGCGGAAAACTCAGGGGCTTCGCCCAGTTTGATCAGTTTATGAAGGGAATGCCAAAGCTGGCTCCCGCATACTTCGGCGCCAATCACGACGGGTTCCTGATCCTCTTCTACTGGCATATTGCCGAACGCATTTTCCGGCATGTGACACTGGACATGATACTTGCCACGGGTGCAAAGCTTCACCTTTACGGCGGAGGCTGGGAGGCAAACGCAAAATACCGCAAATACGCCAAGGGGATCCTCCCTCACGGGCCCGAGCTTTCCAAGGCCTACCAGGCGGCAAAATTCTCCCTGCACGTCAACAGCTTTGAGACCTTCCATCACCGGCCTCTCGAAATTCTGATGGGGGGAGGCCGCCCGCTGGCTCGTTGCAGCATGACGGGAGGAACCCCAAGGATCTTCGATCCAGCTTCTTACGCTGCGCTTCAGCAGGAATCAGTGGCGGAAATCTTTGACCGCATCTCCAAGCGGGGAGACGGGCGGGGAATCAAAGGCGAAATCATAATTCCAAGTCTGGGAGATATCAACGCCTACATGAACTGCTTCGACAACTCCTCACAACTCTCCGCCATCCTCGATAAATAATCAAGCCTGATAAAAAAGAGGCTGAAGTATTGCATACAAGCGGGGCGGAACTATCTTAAATCTCTAGTGCAACCAACAAAATACACGGGGACATGAAAGCGGTGCATAAGCAAAACAGTATTTTTTTCTTTGCTTCTCCTATCCTTGCGGCAATCTTCCTCTCTCTTGTCTGCGGCTGTGCGTCACGGCCAAGCGAAGAGCAGATTGAAGCAAGGAAGCAATTCCAAGACTCCCTCCGTGAAGGGGATTTGGTCTCCTTAAAGGCTACTCTTGCCGCAAATAAAGGGCTTGTTAACTGGCGTGACGGACAGGGACGGACTCTGCTTATGCAGTCGCTTTGCGAAGAAAAGCCCGAAATAGCCGAATGGCTTGCGGAACAGGAAAAAAATACTGACGCCCTCGACAATGCCGGAAATTCCGCACTCCTGCTTGCAGCAGGGCTCGGCTATGCAGACGTTGTCAGGGTTCTTCTGGAGAAGGATGCACAAGTTAACACCTCAAACGATGCCGGGAGAACAGTTCTTATGGAGGCTGCGCGTCACGGGGATGCAGAACTTTGCGGAATTCTGCTTGCGCGAAAGGCGTCAGTTTCAGCAAAAGATTCCTCAGGGCGCACCGCGCTTACATGGGCTTCCCTTGCGCCCCGAAACCAAGTCGAGACGGCGACAGTCCTGCTGGCAGCCGGAGCAGAAATCAACAGCCAGAACAAGCTTGGCGGCACCCCCCTGATGGCCGCTTCCAAGGAAGGAAATCTTGAACTCGTCCGTTTTCTCATTGAAAAAGGGGCGGATCCCTTAATCCGCGACAAGGAAGGCTTGGATGCCTTTATCTGGGCCATCCGCTGTGGAAGGGTGGATGTGGTCAGGTTTTTCATAGAGCAGACAGGCGCGCAGGTCAATCCGCCTGACTCAAGCGCACTCAGCGCTGCGCGCCGTGCACAGATGTATGAGATACCCCGCTTTTTTCTGAACCTCACCACACGCCGCGAACTGACTCCCCTGATGTGGGCCGTAAAGGAAAGCCGCTTTGAGGTGATAAGTCTTCTCATTGAGAAGGATGCCGATGTGAATGCGGAGACCGTTGACGGGAAATCGGTAATAGACTTTGCTCCCGACACGGGCATTCGGCGCCTTCTGGAAAAGCATAACGCATATTGATTTTGCCTAAGGTCAAGACAATAAGCCTGTAAATTACAAAAGGAGCATATGTTATGGACAGCTTCGACAGCTCCCAAGATACCAGATCCCAGGATAAAAACCACAAGGCTGAGGAGCCGGGTTTCCTTCGCGAAATCTGGCGTCTGACAGCAAGGTTTCCGAGGCGGGTGGTCTTTTTTTTCCTGCTCTGTTTTGGCGCGATAGCCATACTCTCCGTCTCTCTCAACACACTCCAGAAAAAATATGACGCGATGCGCCAAGGAGCTGCAACAGTCTTGCCGGAATTCCTTGACAAGGCAGGAAAACATGTGGAAATGGGAGAGATTGAAGAAGCCCAAAAAATCGTGTCCCGTGCAAGTTTGCTGTCTCCGGCCGATCCGGACCTCCTTCTTCTCCAAGCCCGTATCTATATGGCAAAAGAGGACATGCCTGCCGCCGCAAAGTGTTTCCCCGGCATCCCTGCCTCAAAGGATAAGAAAGGTTTGCGCCATGTTGCAAACCAGTATTCGTCGAAGGCGTCTCAGGATGAAATGCGTCTTGAAGAACGTATTTTCATGGTGGGGCAGATTGAGCAGGGAGGGGACTATGCAGTTGCTGCTTGCCTTTATGCAAAAGGAGGGGATATTGAAAAATCCATAGACCTGCGCATGCAGTCGATAAAGGCTGCCATGGTCGAGGCCAATCCCACAATTCATAATTTCAAGTTCATTTACAGCATCGCCAACTGCAAGGTGAACCTTGAAATAGCAAACCAGCCTCTTGGGGACATTTCCCTCTTGAAGGGTCTTCCAATCGTTTCCTTGAATATTTCAGGCAGCAAGGTCGAAAACATTGCTGCCCTGAAGGGAATGCAGTTGAACTTCCTGAATCTTGCAAGAGCCCCCGTCTCAGACATAAGCCCCCTGGCGGGAATGCCTCTGGCTAATCTCAATCTTGACGGTACAAAGGTTACAAGCATCGAGCCTCTGAAGGGCATGCCTTTGACAAATCTCATCCTTAGCAGGCTTTCGGGCATAAACGACATAAGCGTCCTCGCCGGAATGCCTCTGATGGAACTCAATATAGAGGGGACAAAGGTTTCCGACATTTCCCCTCTCAAGGACATGCCTCTGACCAGCCTGAACATAAGCGGCACGCCGGTGGCTCTTCTTGAGCCGTTGCGGGGAATGAAGCTCGGCTTGCTCTCCCTGAACTACTGCAGAGTGGCCGACCTGAGGCCGCTTGAGGGGATGCCTATCAAGTCTCTCAGCATCAGCGGGACACAAGTGGCCAGCCTTGAACCGCTAAAGGGTATGAAAATCAGCTCGATTCAAATGTCCCCCTGCAAGGTTTCAGACCTGAGGCCGCTTGAAGGAATGCCTATCACCTCACTGAACATAAGCGGCACGCTTGTCACAAGCCTTGAGGGTTTGCAGAAAGTCCCCCTGATCCAGGCAAACTTTTCGGGGACAAAAATCTCGGATCTTTCCCCTCTGAATGGGGCGCCCTTGACTGATCTGAACCTTTCCGGCTCTTCCATTGAGGATATATCGCCCCTCAAGGGCGCTCCGATAGCCCTGCTTAACCTCAGCAAAAGCACGGCAAGCAACAAAACCCTTGCCGGAGTCAAAGGGTTTCCTTTGCAAAACCTAAATCTGAGCGAGACGGAAATTTCAGATATTTCTCCCTTGCAGGGACTCCCGATAAATACCCTGAACCTCTTCAAGACAAAAGTCTCGGACATTTCAGCCCTTAAGGGAATGCCCTTGACATACCTGAATCTCGGAGGAAGCAAGCTGGTCGATCTCAGCCCCCTGCAGGGCTCCACTGCTTTGAGGGAGTTGCTGCTCAATGACTGTGAAAATCTTGAGAACAACCTTTCCGCCCTTGCCGACTGCAAAAACCTTGAAAAGCTGGTAATACCGCCTCATGTAACAAACATCGAATGCCTGAAATCCCTGCCAAAGCTCAGGACATTGGAAGACAAGATAGCCCCGAAAATGAGAACCGCGAAAGAATTCTTTGCAGACTCTGATAAGAAGACGGGGGCAACGGCCCCTTCCGTTGAGAAGCCCAAAGATAAGCAGGCCTCCAAAACAGATAAACCAAGCCCGCCCGCCCCGGGAAAATGATCAAAGGCATGCCTTGATTTCCCATGGGAAAAATATACCTGACAAAAGTTGAACGCTGCGAGAATTCCGGCTTAGTACGGCTCGCAGCATTTTTAAAGGAGCGCAGGGAACGCACCGAGGATCTGATAGGTTTTCTCCGCAACCAGAACATCGAGTGCAGCGAAATCCTCCCGGACGACCCGGGCTGGTCAAATGAATTCTCCTATTTTGATGTCGGTTTCTACCTTTCCTTTGCCGCCGAACGCTGGTCCTTTTACGAGTTTCGCAGTTTCCTTAGCGCCTATGTGGAATCCTGGGATGAGGATGTGCTGATCCGTGATGAACTCAGCGCTCCGGACCAGAGCGGCGGCGCGGCAGTTCAGATTTTTGACGACACTGCTTACCTCCAGCTCTATCAGGAAATAGACCGCTGCAAGGAACGCTATTACAGAGAGAGCATGTCCATAAGTCTTTTCATAGATGGCATACTTAAGCTTCTGGTGCAAAATCTTCAGCTCTACTGGGCCGCAGCGCGCCTGATGGATATGCAAAGCGGCAAGCTCACGTACCTGAACTATTTCCCCCCTTCTCTTCCCAGGAGGGAAATCCTTCGGGGTTACGAAAGTTCCACCACAAAAACAGTGAAGAAACCAATAATTTTCTGTGAGGAAGAGATAGCGGAACTCTTTCTCCGTCCCGGCCCCTTCAGCCCCAGCCGCAAAACAATTGACGATTTCCTGACCCACATCCTGCTTCATGTCGATGATTTCCTGTATGGAGACCTTATTCACAAGCGCATCTCCTACCGCCTCAGAAAAGAACTCGCCGAACTCAAGCAGAACAATGAAAGTCCCGCAGACGAGGTCCCGGCATCGCCAATTGAGGAGGAACGCGGACATAAGGCCAGGCGAAAACTCCATCTGCTCCTCCTCGGAGCCAGCCAGCTCAGTTCGGGGCAGGCCTATGGAGAATTCGCCAGATTCGGCTTCGACAAGAAAAATGTTGAGCTTCATACCGAGTATTCAAAGTTAAAATCTTTTGATATCAACAACCTTCTCCTCATCCGCTCCCGTTGCGATGGAATCCTTCTTGGCGCCCTTCCTCACAGGATGAAGGGGAACCTGCTTGATGGCGACAGCTTGATTCTTCAGATGGAACAGAACCCCAAGGCTTATCCTCCTTTTGTTGTCCTCCGCGACAAGGGAGGCGGCCTCAAGATCACAAAGACCTCACTCCATGAAGGCCTTTGCCAACTCGTCGAAAAAATCGAAAAAATCGGGAAGTACACCGGACCGGAAAGCGGAGCCTGAACCTTTTCTTGTTCTTGATATCAGAACGATCTTCACATCAAGCTTATAATCGATTGTTTTTTCATCCAGGATCCTTGGATTTGGCTAAAAATGCTTGACAAGTTGCGCCTTCGGAATAACAGTATGTATTGCTACCTTCAAGCAAGTCATGATGGTGCCGGACATCAAGCCCTCCAATCTGGGCCGCGGCACCTCAAGACAGGGCGGCAGTTTCCGGCAATAGCTAAAAAAGGAGCAAAAAATGCGTAAGTCCGGTCTTATCCTCCTCCTGGCACTCGCTGTCAGTTTTACCGCTTATCCTCTCCTGTCCCAGGAATCCCAACGCGGAGTCAAATTCTCAAAGGCTCTAAATTCCCTGGCTATGTTTGATTATAGCGAGATGTTCCTTTTGGAGGCCATCTCAAAAAATCCCTCTGATGTCGACCGTCTCCGTATCCAATTGGCTGACACCTACATCCAATGGGGAAAAGGAGAAAAGGGAGATGAGATCATCAGCAAGGTGAGTCCGGAAAGCCCCTTTTATGCTAATGGGCAACTCGTTTTGGGGCAGGCCGCCTTTGCAAAAGGCAAACTTGAGATGGGTGTATCTTTCTTTGAGAAATACATAGATTTTTGCAAAAAATCCCCTCCTGCCTCCGATGAAGACAAACAGGATTTCCGCATCGCAGTCGCCTACTTGAGCAAGGGCTACACCGAGCTCAAAAAGCCAGGGAAAGCGAAGGAAGTCATGGACATCATGGAAAAAATCCTCAAAACCGACTCCAGGGAAGCCTCCTACTACGAACAGATGTCCGTTCTCAATGTCGCTGAAAAAATGAAGGAAGACACCGAAGGCGATCCTGAAAAGAAGAAAGAGTGCGACGAAAAATGGGCTAAAATCCTCGAAGAGGCCAAGAAAAAAGCCGCCGATAAGAACAAAGAGAAGAAAGGCCCTCCTGTCACAGCCGAAGATATGATCGGATTGGACAAGACAGTCTGGCAGTCCGTCGCCTATTCCACCTTGAAGCCGCTGCGTGATCTGCGCTGGGGCGGACAGGATTCCATCACCGCGTTTTCCTATGGCGCAGCGGCAAGAGCTCTCTACATACTCGGAAAGTACGATGACGCCCTCAAGGAATTTGAGATAGATACAATGGGCCTGGTTAGTGCCGTCGACGATGCTTTCGGAAAAGACGAAAAGGGACTTGCCCCCGGAGCACTCATGAATTACATGAAAGGCAGGATATACCTTGCCCAGGCGAAAGCCGCATCCGACGACAAGGCAAAGCAGGAACTCTACGTCAAAGCACTCAAGAGTTACCTGAACCTAATGATGAAGTACAAGAAATATGAGCATGAGGGTGACGCCTATTCCGAATTCCTCTCCTGTAAGGAAATACTTGAAAAGCAATTTGGCAAGAAGATCACGCTGCCAGCAAATTTTGTGCCTCCCAAGCAACAGCAGTCCTTTGCATCATCAACCCCTCCGGAGGCTGACCGGCTCTTCAGGGATGAAAAATTCAAGGAAGCCATCCCCCTTCTTCTTAATACAGTAATGAAGAACCGCAGGAAAGAAGGCTGCGCCGACACCCTCTACAAACTTGCAGTTTCATATGCCAATACGCAGGACGACCTTGCGGCATCGGCCACCTCGCTTTACCTCGCCACCTGCTTCCCAAAGGTAGAGAACTATGCCACCATCACTCTTTTCAAGGTTGGCAAGATTATCTCAAACGCTGCAGAAAACGAAAAGAGCCTTGAACTTAAAGACGGAAAGCGCGATTTCTCCCTGATCCTTTATGAGGCCTTTCTTGCAACTGATTCCAGCGACCAGTATGCCGGCGATGTCGCTTATATGATCGGACTTGAGTACTACAACCGGGCCAAGAATCTCGCAAAAGTTGCAAACGACATGGCTCAGGGCGAGGAAAGGGTGCAAAAGGCAAAAGAAGCCATTGACAACTACAAACTGGCAATACCCAAATTGCAGCGCATCCTTGATAATTACGGGAACCGCGAACAGCTTGTCAATTCCACCTATGTCATGCTGCCTGTGTGCTATCAAGCCACAAAGCAATTTCCAGAGGCGGCAGAATGCCATCTCAAGTATTGTGAACGCGAAAAGGAAAAGCTTGCGGACGTGGTGAATGCAAAACTCAGCGCCGCCAACGCCTATTTCCAAGGAGGCCAGTATTATGACAAGCTTGCCAAGGATCTCAAAGAGGAAATACTGACCAGCGCCGTCCCCTCCACTGATGCGGCTCCTGCGGAAGAAAAGAAAGAGGAAAAGAAGAAGGACTCCGAATCCGCAGTGACAGATAACGACAAAAAAGCGCCTGCCGAAAAGACAGAGGAGAAAAAAGAAGCAAGCACAAGTCCTGCTGCTCCTGCTGCAATTGCCGAAAAGACGGAAAACAAGGAGCCGGCCGGCGATGAAAAAAGCAGCAACCCCAAATCGCTCGAGGCGGAAAAGCTGGAGGCAAAAGCCAAGGAGCTTTATAAGTTGGCGATAAAGCACACCAATGAACTTTTGGATTCCGTTAAGGAGGGAGGGGCTTACGCCAGCGTTGTAAATGATCCCAAGGTAGTAAAGGCTCTTGAAACGGCGTATTACCTCCTCGGCTGGACTTATGACGGAGCCGGAGAAAAGAATGAAGCCTGCAAGGCCTTTGATGTTTTCATCGCAAAATATCCGAAGTCTCCGAATGTGCCGGCATGCATGATGCGCATGGGCACAATTTATACCGAACTGAACAACGATACCGAGGCTGAGAAAATATTGCAGTCCCTCGTGGCCCGCTTCCCGGATTCGAAGGAAGGCAAAAATGCCACCTTCTTCCTTGGCCGCAGCCTTTATAATATCGGGAAATATGACAAGAGCGCCAAGGAATTCACAAAGATATTTGACCAGAAGATTGAAGTCACTCCGCAAAATCTCCGCTGGATTGCCGCCAATCTTTCAGATTGCGGGGGACAGCATCCAAAAGATTGTGCGATTGTCGCTCTTCGCGCAAGCACCGAGCTTCTTGCAAGACTCGATAAACTCGACAAGGCCGCCTCTCTTGAGGAATGGGTCGGCAAGGAGCGTTCGATCTCCCTTCAGCGCGATCCCAAAGAGCGTACGGCTACCCTCCTGATATTAAGGGAAAAAACACTTGTCGACGCGGGAGAAGCCGCCTTCTGGGCGGAAGATTATAAGAAGGCGATTGAATGCCTTGCCATAGTCCTTGCCAATGAAAAAACTCCCTACTACTACGATGCAAAATTCAGGCGGGCAGATGCCTACATGAAACTCAAGGACTACGAAAAAGCCAGAAGCGATTTGGGAGAACTCAATGTCGCAGCTTTTGGCGCAAAGAAACCTTCAATCGCCGTTCAGGCGCAGTGTCTGATCGGAGAATCCTATCTTGCCGAAAACAATTACAGCAAAGCTTTTTCTTCCTTCAGCATTATTGCCGCGACCGCCATGGATTTGAACAATCCAGAACTTCAGGGCCTGACAACCTACAAGTCGGAAGAGGAGAAGCGGGCAGCGGAGAAGGAAAAAGAAAAGGCTAAGCAGTGGGTGGAACAGGCTGTCTACAAGGCCGCCTTCTGCGCGGCAAAACTGGCAAAAACCGACGAAAAAGCACAACTTGTTTCCATGTACAAGAAAAATTTCCCGCAAGGCCGCTTCATCAAGGAAATTGATGCGTTGCCCGCCGCGGAAGCTGCCAACAAACCCTGAAACTGTTCGCAACAAACATTAAAAATATAAAGGAAGAAAGACATGACGAAAAAAAATCTGATCCTCCTGTCTGGCCTTTGTCTCTTCTCGATAGCCCTTCATTCGGAAGATTCGGTCATCTATATGAAGGACAACCGCGAGATCAAGAGTCCGCAGATGGAGGCGGACGCCAACGGGAGCATCTCCTATAAGGACGGAGCCGTGAAGCTTACTGTCAAGAAGAATGCCTACAACTATGCCTGGGTTCCCAAGCCCGCGGAAATAAATGCAATAGAAAAACTCCTTAAAGGTAATAAATTCAAAGAGGCGGCTGATGCCGTTCCAAAGATCAACCCCCAGTACAAGTTCCTTGGCTGGGAACTCACGATTACATACCTTGACGCCGCCGCCCAGGCGGGCCTTGGCAACAAGGCGGCAGCAATCAAGAAGCTTGAGGATTTCAAGAAATACGAGATTATAGTTCCTGAAAAGCAGGAGCCCCAGCTGATGGACATTTACAAGCTTCTCACATCCCTCTACATTGAGGCAGGCAACTTCAATTCCGCCGAGGAAATATTTGCCCTGATGGGAAAGGCCAAGGATGAGAGCGTTGCAGCGGTCGCGTTTAACGGTCGTGGCGACATCCTTTACAAGCAGGGGAAGAAAAAAGAGGCCGTGCTGATGTATCTCCAGACAGCTCTTCTTTTCCCTGAAACAAACACAGAGCGGCCCGAGGCTCTTTTCAAAGCGGCAAGTATTCTCAAAACGGACCTCAAAGACAGCCGTGGCGAGAAGTTTGCCGAGATGTTAAAAAAGGATTATCCTTCCAGTACTTTCGTAGGACAGTTGAAATAGTAATAAAGAGAAGCTAAATTCCGTAATTGTAGTCTGTACATGTGGAAAAATTTTAAAATTTCCGAAAATAATTAAGAGGAGAATGCAGCTAAAATGAAAACGCGCTTCATGATGTGGGCCGTTGGCCTTGTA
>Ga0154565_1132_pt2 | contig 13031 bp, 9 predicted proteins | sample RifGroF2_FD_105708 | JGI IMG/M metagenome (GOLD analysis project Ga0154565, IMG submission 105708) | Lentisphaerae bacterium GWF2_52_8 | reverse complement strand
TGGAAGGTCCAAAAGAAGCATACTGGCGCATGGCGAAGGCAATGGTTTCTGAGATCGCCTGGGTCTTGCCGGTGAGTGAAATCGTCATGGACATCTACATCACCTCCGACAACAATATCCTGATAATCGACCTCAACCCATGGGGCCCCCCCACAAACCCCCTCCTCTTCCACAATTGGGAGCAGGACTGGTCAACGGAAATAGGCCTCAAACTCATACCGCCGCCGCTGAAGATCAGCGGGGACGTGAACGTGAGTTTTTAAGCCCGCGCTTTCCCTTCAAATATTACTGCGACTGTTTGCATTTGCCGCAGGCTGCTCACATAGTAGGAAAAGTGCGGGAGAAGGTATCTCGCAGCCTAAAAAACAAAGCGGCATGCGCTCAAAAATAAAAGGGAAACAAATCATGCTCACAATAAAGACATCCATGGGCGATATGAAGGTCGAGCTTTTCGAAAAGGAAGCCCCCGTCACCACGGCCAATTTCCTTAAGTACGTCAGCAAGGGACATTACACTAATACGATCTTTCACCGCGTAATAAAAGACTTCATGGTTCAGGGCGGCGGCTACGACAGCGATTTCAACGAGAAAGACACCCTTCCCCCGATCAAGAACGAGGCCGCCAACGGACTCAAAAACAAGCGCGGGACTCTCTCAATGGCCCGCACGAGCGACGTCCACAGCGCCACCGCACAGTTCTTTATAAACACCGTCGACAACGGTTTCCTCGACTACCAGAACCCCTCCCCGCGCGGTTTCGGCTACTGCGTCTTCGGCGAAGTTGTTGAGGGCCTCGACGTCCTCGACAAAATCAGGGCGGTAGAAACAGGCTCGCACGGCCCGCACGACGATGTCCCGCAGGAGCCCGTCGAAATCCATGAGATATCCGTCATCGAAGACTGAGCTGCGGCCCGGCGAAATAGCCATACACGAAATTCTCCGCAGCCCAAGGCGCACAGTCGGCCTTGAAGTCAGGCCCGATGCGCGCCTTGTGATCCGCGCCCCGCTGCGGCTGCCGCTCTCTGAAATAGAGAACATAGTCTCCAGCAAGCACGCCTGGATCATACGGCAGCAACTGAGGGCGCGTACCCTTCAGCACAAAAAGCAGGAAAGAAATTTCATCGACGGAGACAAATTTCTCTTCCGGGGAGACTCCTGGCCGCTTAAGCTGACCGACGAAGAATCAGACGGCCTACGCTTTGAGCAGGGATTCTTCCTTCCACGCCATCTCCAGCCGGAAGCCCCTGCGCTTTTCAGTGCCTGGTATCGAAATGAGGCTGAAAAAATCATCCCTTCCCGTGTCATGGAAATAGCCGAAAACTTCAAGTTCAAGGTATGCCGGATAAGACTAAGTTCAGCCTCCGGGCGTTGGGGTTCCTGCGGCGCGGGAGGAACGCTCAACTTGAACTGGACACTAATCCTTGCAGCGCCGGCAGTGCTCGACTACGTGATCGCCCACGAACTTGCACACCTCCGGGAAATGAACCACTCGGCACGCTTCTGGCAGGAGGTCTCATTCCTCTGCCCGGACTGGCAAAGGCACCGGAAATGGCTCCGGCAACACCAGGAATTGTTGAGCTTCCCCTAGATCCCCACTTGCCCAAACATGCAAATGCAGATATAATGTCTATTGCATGATGCTCAAAAGGGGGGGCGCTATGAAAATCCTGATTGTCGATGACGACTTTGCCACGCGGAAAATACTTTCCATGATGCTGAAAAAATATGGGGAAATCTCTATTGCGGAAAACGGGCAGATAGCCCTCTCCGCACTCGGAAACTCTCTCAGGAATGATACCCCCTACGACCTGATCTGCATGGACATCTCAATGCCGGAAATGGGCGGACTGGAAACACTGCGCGCCATCCGCAAGATAGAGGACGCTGCAGGTTTCCCGGAAGGAGCCGGGGCAAAGGTCATAATAACCACCGCAAACTCAGAATCCTCGACCATAATGGAAGCATTCAGGGAACACTGCGACGCCTACCTGGTAAAACCCGTCAAAGTCCCAGAACTTCAACAAACACTCTCATCGCTCAGACTTGTTCCAAAAACAAACAGCGCTTGCTGAACAAGCCCCGAGTAAAGGAAAGACAGGAAGACTGAGTAGCAAAAACACTGCTCAAGAAGCGCCCGGCTCAAACGCCAAGGTGCTTTCCAAGAAGCTCGCGAAGAGTTTCAGGAGTTACCGGCTTCGGAGTATGGTCATCCATACCCGCGCTCAGGCAAAGCTCCTTGTCACCTTGAAGGGCGTTGGCTGTCATTGCTATAATCGGCGTGTGCCCGCCCTTCCCGGCAAGTTCCAGCTTGCGAATCTCGCGGGTTGCGGCATAACCATCCATTTCAGGCATTTCGCAATCCATGAAAATAATGTCATAAGAACCGCTCTTGAACTTTTTGACCGCGTCGACACCGTTTGCCGCGACATCGACAGAAGCAGCTCCGGCGCGTGACAGGAAGTTGACTGCGACGCGCTGGTTGACAATGTCGTCTTCGACAAGAAGCGTCTTGATGCTCCGCGCAATCTTCTTTTCCGAAGACACGGCGGAACTCGCATCCGGCACCGCAATGCTGACCGGCGCCTGTGCAGCCTCAAGCGTTACAGTAAAGAAGAAGGTCGACCCCTGCCATTTTTCGCTGCTCATTCCAATCTTGCCGCCCATGGATTCCACTAGGCTCTTGCAAACGGCAAGACCAAGGCTGACAGCGCCAAACTTGCGGGAGGTTGCAATATCATGATAGGTAAAGTCAAAAATAAAATCCTGCTTCTCTTTCGAGATGCCCAATCCTGTGTCGACAACCCTGAACTGGAGCGTAAACTTATCCCCGTTGCGCTCCTTAGCTTCAAGGTCAACGGTAACAGACCCTTCCTTTGTGAAAATTATGCCGTTGTTGACAAGCGCATTCAAGACCTGGCGGATGCGGCCAGAGTCGCCAAGCATCCAGGCGGGAAGACCTTCGGGAAGCGGCTTGAACTCCAAAGAGAGATTCTTGTCGGCAGCGCGCTTGCTCATCAGATCCTTGACTTCGGAAAAGAGCTTGGAAAGCTCGAACGGCTTTCTGTTGATCTCCACTTCGCCCGTTTCTGAAGCTGAGAAATCACGAATGCCGTCGACAAGGTTGACAAGGGCCTGTCCGGAAATCCGGAGGGAGTCCACATAATCCTTTTGCGTGGCGTCGAGCTTTGTGTCCAAAAGCATCTGAGACATGCCCATCACGCCATTCAGAGGCATGCGGATCTCGTGGCTCATGTTGGCAAGGAAACAACTTTTCGCCTGGCTGCTTATTTCTGCCTTTATGGCGAGTTGCTTGACCTTTTCGACAAGCAGCTTGATCTTGTTGACCATGGCTATTGCCGAGACGCCAATGAATTTGAACTCACTAAACTGGAGGTCCTCCTCCTTCATGTCCGAGTTGCCAACTGCCGAATCACGGAAGAAGGCGATAAGAATGTCGAGCTCCTTCTTGACCATCTGGGAAAACATGAATGAGAATATCACCGCCACGAGGGTAACGATCGCCGCCAGCAGGCAGATAAAGGCTATCTCCATGGCAAGGTTAATCCTGAGGCGCGCCTCGTTTGCAGCAGTGGCCCGGATGATATCGCCCTTACTGAGTTCGGAGCAAACCATCCACTCCCAGCGGGGAAAAGCCTGGACAAAACTGAGTATGGGGACGGGAGCTCCGGCCGGAGTCTTGATAAGCTCATACTGAGCATAGCCGCCATTCGGAATTCGCGCGGCATCTATGAGTTTGTTAAGAGACGGGCTGCCGGTGGAAGTGGAGACTTCGGCAAAACTTTTCCCTATGAGATTTGGGTCGGGATGCAGAAGGATCGTACCCGTCCTGTCAATTATAAATATGTTTCCTTTGGACTGGCGGCCAAATTTGATTTCGCGAAGAGCTTCAATCGCCGCTTTCTTTGTGCCTGGAGATGCTTCTGTCCCTGCCTCTTTTGCGTGGAGATACTGATAGTTGAGGTAGCGGATTACGTTGTTTACTTCGTTCGCAAGTATTTCCTGCTTATAGGAGGTATAGGATTTTTGGAGAGTCTCGATATTGCGGTCAAAATCATTCAGCTTCTGATAAATAAAAAACGCGGTGAAGACCGCGCTAATGAGAAGAATAGTAGTAATCCAGCTCAGCAGATTGGCTTTTGTGATGCTTTTTATTTTGAACATGAATCCCCCTGACTCAAAAATAGGGAAAAAACACCATGTGACACTACAGAAATGCCAGCATTTTTTTACTCGACATAATTCTATATCACGATTCCCCTAAAATACAAGTCGTCGAAAACAGTTTTTACTTCAAAGCTTTTCCGCTGTAATTCCACATTTTAGAGATGCAGTCCATTGCCTGTCAAAAAAGCGGGCCCCGCCGAAACGGGGCCCGCAAGCATACTCTCTTGAACAGCAAGGCCTCAGGCCTGCTTGTCCTCGGGGATGCGCATCCCGTAGAAGGAGCGCCACACGAAGAACAGCGCAATGGCAAAGAGGACTCCGCCAATTGTGTACTTCATGTTGGAGTTGGTCATCGCCACCGCAATCTCGACGGCCAGCAGGCCAAAGAGCGTGGTGAACTTGATGATCGGGTTCATGGCCACCGAGGAGGTATCCTTGAAGGGATCACCAACGGTATCGCCAACAACGGTAGCCTCGTGAAGAGGCGTGTTCTTCATCCTGAGGTCAACCTCGACAATCTTCTTGGCATTGTCCCAAGCACCGCCCGCATTCGCCATAAAAATGGCCTGGTAGAGGCCAAAGAATGCGATGGAAATCAGGTAGCCAATGAAAAAGAAGGGGTTGAAGAACGCCAGAGACAAGGCGAAACAGAAGATCGCGATGAAGATGTTGAACATCCCCTTCTGCGCGTATATCGTGCAGATCTTCACGACTTCCTTCGAGTCCTTGATAGAGGCGGTTGCCGCATCTAGGTTCATGTTTTCCTTGATGTACACGACCGCGCGATATGAGCCGGTCACGACGGCCTGCGTGGCTGCGCCGGTGAACCAGTAGATCACCGCGCCGCCCATAAGGAGGCCGAGGACGATCTCAGGCTGAACCAGGCTGAGGCTGGCGATGACAGACTGAATACCGGCGCCAAGCTGCTCCGCAGTCATTGGAACGGTGGCGTCAAATATTGCGCCTGCCTTCTCCGCCGCAAGTCTGGCCATATCGATAGCCTTGCCCTTGCTGAGCATGATGATGATACCAAAGATCATCGTGGTCGCGCCTACGACAGCAGTACCGATCAGCACGGGCTTCGCCGTGGCCTTGAAGGTGTTGCCAGCGCCATCGTTCCGCTCAAGGTTGTGCTTGGCCCTCTCGAAATCGGGCTTGAACCCGAAGTCCTTCTCGATCTCCTCAGAGATGTTCGGGATGGACTCGATGCGGCTCAGCTCGTAAACGGACTGGGCGTTATCGGAGACGGGGCCAAAGCTGTCAACGGCAATGGTCACAGGCCCCATGCCGAGGAAGCCGAAAGCCACCAGGCCGAACGCAAAGATCGGCGCGGCGAACGCATAGACGGGCGGCATCATGCCAGCCACTGCGGGATTCATTGCAAGAATGGCTGCGATGAGCATCAGCACGAGCATGGTCAAACCTTCCCAGAAAGCCGAGAAGTTACCGGCGACAAAGCCGGAGAGAATGTTAAGGGAGGCACCACCCTGCTTCGAGGCAGTGACAACTTCCTTGACATGCTTGGCATTGGTGCTTGTGAAGACCTTGGTGAACTCGGGGATCAGCGCGCCTGCGATTGTGCCGCAGGAGATGATCGTTGCGAGAACCCACCAGAGGTCAGCGCTGATCTTATCTCCGGCAGGAAGCAGGAGATAGGACGCTAGGTAGGTTACCCCTATCGAGATGAAAGAGGTCAGCCAGACGAGTACGGTCAAGGGATGTTCGGGATCGAAATCCTTGGCCTTGCTCAGCTTGGCGGTAAAATACGCGTCGTTGATAAAGTAGGCGACCATCGATGTGATGATCATGAGGACGCGCATTACAAAGATCCAGACGATCATCTGCGCGCAAATGGTGGTTGAGCCAAGTACCATAGCGAGGAAGACGATCAAGGCGACGCCAGTGACGCCGTAGGTCTCGAAACCGTCAGCGGTCGGGCCAACGCTGTCACCAGCGTTGTCGCCTGTGCAGTCGGCGATAACACCGGGATTCTTCGGGTCGTCTTCGGGAAGTTTGAAAATGATCTTCATGAGATCGGAACCGATGTCGGCAATCTTGGTGAAGATACCGCCACAGATACGGAGGGCGCTGGCGCCGAGGGATTCGCCGATTGCGAAGCCGATGAAGCAAGGCCCCTTCAGGTTCTCAGGAAGGAATATCAGGATGCATATCATGAAGAAGAGCTCGACAGTGATCAGGAGAAGCCCGACCGACATGCCGGAGCGCATAGGAATAGCCAGCGCCTGCCAAGGGGTGCCGCGAAGCGCAGCAAAGGCGGAACGGCTGTTCGCAAAGGTGTTAAGACGCATTCCAAACCATGCGACGCCATAGGAGCCAAGGATGCCAAGCACCGAAGCAAGCAAAATGACTACGACAGCCTGAATGCTCATGTGGGAGAGCACCTTGAAGTAATAGATCATGCAGACGGCGATCAGGGCCCAGAGAATCGCCAGGAACTTGCCCTGCTGAGCCAGGTAGCTCTTGCAGGTTTCCCAGATGATGCCGGAGACATCGCCCATGGACTTGTGCACGGGAAGGTTCTTCGTCTGGAAATACTGCCAGATTCCGAAGAGCCCGCCAACAGCACAGACTACGATGCCAATCAGCATCAGGTTGGTACCGCTGACTCCGCCAAGGGAGCTGAAGGTGACGTTAAGGTCGGGTAATTTAAGATCCGCCTCACTGGCTTGCGCAGTAGCGCCAAAAGCCAATGCGGCCAAACTAGAGAGAGTAGCCAATTTACTTTTCATTGTGCCTGTCATAAGCCTAATTTCCCTGGCCTGGGAATTTAGATTCGCAGCATTTGCGCCTTGTTTCCCGGCCGATGGATTGTGTGTTTTTGAATGTGTTTCCGCCCGGCAAGCGAGCCGGGCCGTAAAGACATTTGAGTTACTTGCGGACCCTTCCTTTTAGTACCTCTCTTTCTGTATTAGTTTATTTTATTTTTCAACGCATGAAACAAAAAAACGGGAGCTACTAATTTGCCACGATGAAATCAATTTTGCAAGAAATTTCATCCATTTTTCATGGAAAAAAGAGTCCTCCCCTGCAGGGGAGGATGGGCGGGTAAAATGAAGAACGCTTCTAAGCAGGATCCAAAATCTTGTATTCTTCAAGCTTCTTGTAAAGCGTCGTGCGGTGCAAGCCGAGAATCGAGGCTGCCTTGTTCTTATTGCCCTTGGCCTCGCGCATTGCGGCCCGAATGACCATTTCCTCAGCCTTCGCCAAGGGCATTGCGGGAAGCTCTCCTTGAGAATTGAGCATAACGCCTGTAGCAGCGGGGGACTGGATGCGTGAGCCCGAAGGGAACAGTATCCCGGGATCGTCAATAAGATCGCCCTTCGTAAGAATGCAGCCACGCTCAACAACATTGCGGAACTCGCGGACATTGCCGGGCCATGAATAAGCGAGGAGCTCCTGCATTGCGTTTTCGCCAAACCCCTTGAGGCTTTTGCCAAACTTGCGGGCGAAAGCCCTTAAAAAATGGTCGGCAAGCGCGGGGATGTCCTCGCTGCGCTCACGGAGGGGCGGGATATCGATGGGAATGACATTCAGGCGGTAGTAAAGATCGAGCCTGAATTTGTTTTCCTGGACAAGCTTTTCGACGTTCTGGTTTGTGGCCGCGATTATGGCCACGTTGACGGAGATATCGGCGGTGCCGCCAATGCGTCGGAACTTCTGTTCCTCCATGGCCTTGAGGAGCTTCGCCTGGAGGTTGAAGTCCATATCGCCTATTTCATCGAGGAAGAGTGTGCCGCCATCCGCCATTTCGAAGAGTCCAAGCTTCTCCTCCTTCGCATCGGTGAACGCACCTTTTTTGTGCCCAAAAAGCTCGCTTTCTATGAGGTTTGCGGGTATTGCGGAACAGTTGACCTCGACGAAAGGTTTTTCCGAACGGTTGCCCATCTTGTGGATGGTACGCGCAAGGAGCCCCTTGCCAGTGCCGCTTTCACCCTTTATCATGAGGCAGGAAAAATCGCTGCCAGAAACAAGCTTTACCATATCAAGCGTCTTGAGCATGACGGGTGCCCTGGCCACAATGTCGCCAAGCTGCGAGTAGTCCGTTTCGCGCTGGGCAAGCTGGGCAAGGACGGTAACCTGGTGTGCCATTGTCTGATGGGAAAGGGCATTCTGGATGGTTTTCAGGAGCAGCGGCTTCTCTACCGGCTTGGTAAGAAAATCGAAGGCGCCCGCCTTGAGACACTCAACCGCAGTGGGGATGTCGCCGTGCGCGGTCATGAAGATGACGAGAATCTCAGGGTAGTCCTTCTTCCACTTGAGGAGAAGCTCACGGCCATTGGCATCGGGCAACATCATATCGAGCAGGACAAGGTTGAAGGAGTCCTTTGAGAGGGACTCGGTAGCGGTTTTGCCGCTCTCGCAGATGGAGGCGTCATAGCCTTCATCCTTAAGTATGTCCTGGACGGCGGTGCTTACAAGAAGATTGTCTTCAACCAGCAGAATTTTGGCTTTGGCCATCAGTACACTCCTCGGGGGGCAAATGAAGTTTAACAGCCACGCAGCCATTCTGCGGGGCGTCTATAATAAACTCCGCATTCATAGCTTTACAAATGCGCCAAGCAATCGCCAGGCCAAGTCCGTCATGACGGCTGCGCTGTGTGTTGAAGGGCGCAGGAGGCGCAAGCGGGATCTCCGGCGGAATTTCGCCGGGATTGAGCATCGCAAAGTAAAGACCGCCATCCTGACTGCGCGCCCAGGCAAACTCCACGCTCCCCCTGCCCCCTGCAGCTTCCGCCGCATTTTTGATGAGTTCCCATAGCGCAATGCGCAACCAGGAACTGCGAGGAAGGACGAGCTCGAGCTCTGGGCCGCCGAGTTCAATATTGCAAAGCGGATACTTCTTCACAAAGTCCGCACGCAAGCTGGAAATAAGGTCGAAAAGGCTTGTCGCCGCCTCTGAGGGAAGCGAGTCAAAGAGCAGATCCATTCGGGCAGTAAACTCAAAGAGGTTGTCCATCTCGGAGTTTATCACTCCGCAACGGCTCGAAAGATTGGGATGGGTGGAGGCGGTGACTTCAGCGATACGGTCAGCGGTCATCTTGAGCCCGGCGCAAAGATTACGGAGCCTGTGCCGCAGGACGCGGTTCATCTGCCGGAGAGAAAGGACATCGTCTGGATATGAAACGGATTTTTCAGGAGGAAACTCTTGCACTGTGCGGCACTACTCCTTTTTGGTGTTGATAATGGCGCTTATCTCAAGCATGTGCACGGCGGTTTCTTCCTTCAGGAGACGGTATTCATTCGCAGTGCTGTCAAGCTGTTTTTTCATCTCCTCAAAATCCTTGCGGACGGTTTCAGAACTTTTGCTGAAAGCCATTGAGTACAGACGATACATCCGCTCGACCAGCATTCGCCAGCAGAACCCAAGTCCGGCAGCGGCAAGGTAGGCCAAGGCGATTTTGCTAAAATCCGCATAAGGCAAAGCGGGAAGCTCCGGCACCAGCAAGCGAGCCCCCGCCAAGACAGGATATTTCGGATTCTTTATTTGGGCCTTGTTTGCAAGGTAGAGGTATTCCCAGCAATCCGCATCGCCATAAACCTCCTTCAATGCAGAAACCGAACGAAGACTCATTTCGCGGGGAACATTAAAATACCTAAGCTTGATCTCAGACTTCAGCGTGGGGATGCCTGTCCCCTCAAGCAGAATCTCCTCTTTAGCGAGCTGCTCCTTGAAAACAGGATATTTCTCAAAAACATTCTTTTTGTAGTGCAAGTAACAGGAAAAGGAGAGCGCTGCAACAAGAGCTCCTATCGCAACCAGGCGAGGGGAAATCGCGAACGTGACCATCACATAAAGAAGGCTCCCTGCAACCGCAATCTGGACAGGCTGCCCATAGGCGTGAAGGGAAAACGGCACGAGAAAAGTCCCGAACATCACGATCACAAGAATGAAAAAATTCCTGATTCCCTGAGGTGCAAGCGCGTTGTTCAAGGCTCCAAGCGCCACCATCAAACCGGAGGCAATCAGATAAAACAATGCGGCATCACGTTGCAAGCCATTGCGCCAGCCATGGATGAAAAACAGCGAACAAAGCACAAAGAAGGCGATTTGCCCATACCAAGTCGCCACTGTCAAATCGCTTTTCTTTCCACCCTTTTCCAGTAGGGTCATAGAATACTCCCGGCCTGCCCTCTGAAGAACAAGCTGCCTTTTCTTACAAAGTATCTAAAAATTATTTTCGCAAGTGCCGTGCCACGAAGAAACAGAAGTAAAACCAAAAACACAAGTTGCTATAGGAAAGAACCTTGCGCATGCCAAGAAATTTCAAATATGGCCATTCACAGGCTGATTTTCTCGACATGCCGGAGCCTCTGTCCCAAAAAGCGACCTGCCTGGGCAAAGAAATCCGCCGCAAGGTCGGTGACATAATAGCGGTATTCCCCTTTTTTTGCGGGACTCGCTGCAAGTCCGTTCTCCTTCAGATAGTCGGCTGCATAGGACGCACAGGCTATCGCGCTGTCGACTATCTTTACCGAGGGAGGCAGGTAATCCCTAAGCGCCGACTTAAGAAGCGGATAGTGAGTACAGCCCAAAAGAATCAGGTCGGGTGGCTCCGTAAGCAAAGAGCCAATGTAATGATCAATGACCTGCCGGACAAGCGCCCCCTCGGTTATTCCCTCTTCAGCCAGCGGAACAAAAAGCGGACAAGCCACGCTGTTGACAATTATTCCGGCATCCCTCGCATGTATCATCCGGCGATAGGCATCGCTGTTAATGGTCGCGCGAGTGCCAATCACGACGGCCCGCAAGGGCTTCTCCGCCAGACATGCCCCGACACCAGCCTCCAGGACGCCAAGAACCGGAAGGGACTTCTGGGATTCGCGTATCTGTGCAAGAGCCACCGCCGAAACGGTGTTGCAGGCAACTATTACAGCCTTCACCCCTTTCGAAAGCAGAAATTCCGTGTTCTCCAGCCCGAAACGGATGATGTTTTCGGGAGACTTGTTCCCATACGGAACACGCGCATTGTCTCCGAGATAGATAATGTCCTCCTGGGGCAGCGCCTCCTTGAGGGCAGCCACGACAGTCAGTCCGCCAAGCCCGGAATCAAAAACGCCTACCGGCCTATTGTCATGAGGCATTGTCGGCCACCATTTTGTTTTGATTTCGCAATTGCGCCTCCATCCGGGCAATGATTTTCTGCTTTTTCATATCGAGGCTTGCAATGCCGTTTTCCTCGCAAATACCCTTTTCCACCTTTGCCACAAAATTGTTTATGGCCGCATCGCCCAAGGGTTGAGGCCGGGAGGCCCATTGCCGGAGAAAAACCTGTTCGGGCATTTCCTTTTCGCCAGCTTTGAGAATAGATATCGGGCGGGCATGCGTGTGGAACTGGTAGCCTTTGAGCGCGACCACGAGTGTTTCGTAGTCGGTGTATTCCCGGTTCAAGCGAATATATTTGTATTCCATTACCGCGGAGGCCTCGCTTTCATTCTGTCCCGGCTTGCTGAAATGATACTTGCGGTCCGAAAAATGCAAAGAGCGCAGAAAATTCGTGTCGAGTTCGTTGTTGTAAATCCGCCACTCCCGGAGGAATCCGTGAGCGTCACAGCACAAATCCCCGCCAAGCAGAAGCAGGCAGACAAGATCATCCTCCGTATGCTCCTTGTATGCGATATTAGTATGTTTTCCAGAGAGCTCAAGTGAAATGTGCAGGCTGTGTGGCGGAATGTCAAGGAACTTAACAGCCGCATTGATCAGCTGGGAAAGCCCCCAAGGGCAGTCAAAGATGGGGCGTGAGAGGTCTCCAAGTATCTGATAACGCCCAAAAGCGTATTCAAAAAAACCCCTGTGCCGATGCTGCCCCGCCGTAATGTTCCGGTGCGAGTCCACATGTCCGCCAAGGCGCCAGGTCCGCCGGAAAAGGTGGAAGTCCTTGAACCAGTAAAAACCGTCATACACCTTGTCTTCACCCGGCTCCGCGAGAACCGCCCTAGATCCCAAAAAGCTGAACTCAAGTTCTGCTCCGAGCGGGGTCGGAGTCGAATACCAGTTCGACGCCACGTAATCAATCAATTCCTCCATCACGGCCTTCTCGTAAACCTGGTCTGCAATATCAATGGCCACACGGGCGGAATCCCGATAACCGCGCCCCTTGATGATTTCTTCGAGTTTTGCTGCGGCAAAGAGATTGTCAATCAATTCCCTTTTGCGATTGTAATAAAGGAAAGAGGCCAGAATGCCCAGCCCATGCCGGAAATACTGTTCGGAAAGCCTCACGGCGTTAGGGAACTCATGGGTTACCATGTCGGCGAACTGGTTCAGGACAATATGCTGGCAGGCAAGGCGCATGTAGTTGCCGGCATAGGGGATGACATCAGGGTTTTCTGCGAGTATTTTACTGAGGCTCGGCGGACGCGCATCCTCAAAAGCATGAACCATGATGTAGTTGCAGATGTAGTTGCCGTCAAAGTGAGACTCGATTATCCCGTCCACCTCGGAACCTAGAAGTTCGCGGAGAACGCGCCTGGCTATATCTGGCCGGTCATTTGGCATTTCTCCGATGATCTCGTCGATCTTCTTCTCAATAAAGAACCTGTAACGGTCCTCAAACTCAAGTTTTGCGCCAAGCTGTTTTTCGAGCGCGGGGATGTTCCCGATGTAGGTCATGCAGCGTTGCCGCCTCTTTTCTTCTCCCTCCCCAACACGCACGACGGTCGTGCGGCGGAAGTAGAGGCGCCCCTCGTCCTCGAAACTGTCAAGTTTGCGAAGGTCTTCCCTCGAAAGGTCCTTGATTATCTTTCCATAGGTTTTGGCACCGTTTTGCCTGACAATGAGGGAGAAGGCACCGTTGGGCATGATACGCATATAGTGGTGAAGCACG
>Ga0154565_1152_pt2 | contig 13101 bp, 6 predicted proteins | sample RifGroF2_FD_105708 | JGI IMG/M metagenome (GOLD analysis project Ga0154565, IMG submission 105708) | Lentisphaerae bacterium GWF2_52_8 | reverse complement strand
TTCCCGTTGCGCTAGACGGAATAATCGGAAAGATGCTTTTTGCTATGCATAGTATAAAAGCTGCATGTTTTTCGAAAGCGTTATTATGTGCATGCCTGATTCCCTTGATGTATTTTATGGCTGCTCATTGGGGCGTTTATGGAATTTCGCTCAGCAATCTCTTCTATTTTTTGGGGATTTCCGTCATAAGCCTGCTCATTCTAAAAAAGCACTGCCCAAATATTCCATATATGTCGGTCTTACCTTTTGTGGGAATCCTTTCTATCCCCTGTCTCCTTATGGCACTTGGCATATTTGCGACGCAGCAGTATTTAGGGGGAAGTCCGGTTCTTGTTAGATTTCTTGCCAGTTCTATCTTTAGTGCTGTCTTGTTTGTTCTCTCTTGTTGGATTCTCAAAATAGAAGAATTATCCTACATCGGAAGAAGGATACCCTTTGCGGGGCGTTTTTGCTAAGCTTGGTATAAGTGTTTCAGTGTTTGCTGAGAGGAGGGAGTCCGTGTCTTTGCCTCTGGCAGTTGAATGCTTGCCATATCTTTGCATCTCTGGCGAGTAGGCGGTTAAGGCGGCTTGTGCTGAATCCCAGGGCAGCCGCGGCAGGGGCGGATTGAAAACCGCTCAGCTCCAGCTGGTCGAAGATGGCCGCAATCCAAAGGTGATAGCGTTTGTTTTTGGGACTCAACTCCATATCCTCATCCGCAAGCCTGAATGCCTGCTGGCTGCGTGAGTTAAGGGCTATGGCGAGACGCAGTTTTCGAAGGGATTTGAGGCGGTTTTCGTGCTGGCTGCGGCTTTCAGAGGAGCTTGCGGAAAGGCCGCTTGGCAGGTGGACTAGGCGGATTGCAGAAGAGGTTTTGTTGACGTGCTGCCCGCCGGGGCCTGAAGCTTTGCATGCTTCAATGCGACAGTGCCGCAGGAGCTCTTCATCGCTGGCTAGTAGCCATTCGTTGCGCGAATCCTGTTTGGGGCTATTCATCTTTCTTGTCTGTTCCGAGCCTGGGCTTGATTGACGAAGGCGGGGTGCGGAAGACTGTTATGTCCGGTGTTTCTCCTGCCTCTTCCTGGCGTTGTGCTATTTTTTGCTGATAGAACTTGTAGAGGCGTATCTGGCTGTGCGTTTTTTCCTGTGCGGCAGCTTTGATTGTGCGCGAATAGCGGTTGGGGCCGGTGAGACGCCGACCCTTGCGGGAATCCTGGAGGGCGAATTTCATGATGGTGTCAAGTTCGGTGCGGATGTTGTCGTGGTCTATCGGGAAGAGGATTTCGATACGGCTGTAAAGGTTGCGCGGCATGATGTCGGCGCTGCCGATATAGTAGTCCGGGGTGCCGTTGTTGCTGAAATAGTAAATGCGGGAATGCTCGAGGAAGCGGTCCACGATGCTGAGCACCCTGATTCTTGCGGCGGCGGACTTTTCTATGTGGTAGGGGTTGATCCCGCAGATGCCGCGGACGATGAGGTCTATCCTGACATGCCGCTTTGCCGCCTTGTAAAGGGCGTCGATGATATCGCTGTCAATGAGGGAGTTGATTTTGAAGATGATATGCCCGGGGTTTTCCTTGGTGGAGAAGCTGACCTCGCGTTCGATCAGAAAGAGGAGGCGCTCCTTGAGGTTGAAGGGGGCGACAAGCAGTTTGCGCCATGCGGGCGGTTTTGCGAAACCCGTTATGACGTTGAAGAGCGCCGAGAGATCGTCTGCGAGAAGCTTGTCGCAGCCGAAGAGCCCGATATCGGTGTATATCTTTGCCGTTTTGTCATTGTAATTGCCGGTGCTGAGGTGGAAGTAGCGGCGGAGTCCATCCGGTTCGCGGCGGATCACCAGCAGTGCCTTGCAGTGGACTTTCAGGCCTGCCAGGCCGTAGACGACATGCGCTCCCGCCTCGGCTAATTCGCGCGCCCACAGGATGTTGTTTTCTTCGTCAAAGCGTGCGCGAAGTTCGATCAGGACAGTTACCTGTTTGCCATTGCGCGCCGCCTGAATGAGTGCGCGGACTATGGGGGAGTCGCCGCTTACGCGGTAGAGGGTCTGTTTGATGGCGAGGACTCCGGGATCATTTGCGGCCTCCTCAAGGAAGCGGATGACGGGGGTGAAGGATTCGTAGGGATGGTGAAGGACTATGGCCCCTTCATTTCTGATGTTGTCGAAGATGCTTTTTTCAGGATCAAGCTGTGTTGAAGACAGGGGTGGAAGTTCCTGGTCGCGCAGATTTGCGAAGCCGGGGAGAGAGGTGATTTCCAGAAGGCGTTTCAGATTCAGAAGCCCGTTGATGCCGTGGATCATTTGCGGCGTAACATCAAGCTTCTTTTCCAGCCAGCGCCGTGCCTTGGGCGAGAGGCCTTTTGCGAGTTCGAGACGGATGACCTCGCGGCGGCCCTTCTTCTGCATCTCCACTTGAATCTCGGAGAGAAGGTCTGCCACGCTTTCTTCGTCGATTGAGATATCCATGTCGCGGGTAATCCGGAACATTCCGCACTCCTGTATCTCGCAGCCGGGCAGGAGCATCTCAAGGTGGGCGGCAATCAGCGCCTCAACCGGGAGGAGAACTACTCGCTGCCCCGTGTTCTCAACGGGTATAAAGCGAGGCAGGATCTCCGGCACCTCGATAATGGCGTAGCGTTCCTTTCCTCCCTGCTCCGGCTCAAGGCTGACCAGAAGCTCGACCGCGCCATTTTTTATTACGGGGAAGGGGTGCGACTGGTCAATGGCTACGGGGGTGAGCACCGGGAATATATTTTTTTGAAAGCTTTTCTTGAGCTTGTCTTTTTGCGAGGGGTTCAAGTCGCTGTAGGCGCAGATGACGATTCCGGCGTCGGCCAGTGCGGGGCGTATGTCTTCCTCAAGGTAGCGGTATTGCCTGGAGACGAGAGTCCGGACGCGGCGGTCCAGCATCTTAAGTGTTTTTTTAGGATTGTAGCCATGCGCAAACTTGGTTGCCCCGCTTTCAATCTGCTTGTTGATTCCGGCCACCCGGACCATGAAGAATTCATCCAGGTTGCTGCTGAAAATGGCTATGAACTTGAGGCGTTCAAGGAGCGGGGTGCCTTCGTCTGCGGCCTCATCGAGGACGCGCGCGTTGAACTCCAGCCAGCTCATCTCTCTGTTTATGTAGCGGGGATTGTCCATGTGCATGTGTCGCAGTCAGCTTAGTTAAATGCAATTTTTTTCGCGAAAACGTAGTGGAAAAATGCGGCGTCATTTTCAATGAAATTATTGTCCATGAGCGCCTCGGTTCCATATTCCGGCTTCAGCAGCACGGCATCTTCGCTGATACTGATGCCGAGGCGCGCCTCCGGGGAGCAGGCGGCCGCAAGCCCGCAGGCGAGGCGGAGAAGGGAAGCGAGTTTGTTGACAACGCTGCGTTCTGCCGGGAGGAGAGCCATGTATTCAATGTGGGAAGTCTTCGGGAAGGACCTCCGGTGATAGCGGGCGACGAGGGCGGCCAAAAGCAGCTGCCTGCCGGAAAGCCCCGCTATCTCTGAGGAGGATATCAGGTAGTAGGTGTGCTTGTGGTGCGACTTGTTGTTGATGAAGAGGCCGGCCTTGTGCAATTGTGCGGCGATCTTGAGCAGGAGCAATTCCTTTTTGGAGAGCCCGTGGATCTCCTCAAGTTTCCTGAAGAGCTTTTCCGCGAAGAGCACAGTCCGTTCGGAGAATTCATCATTGCAGTGGTACTTTTCCGCAAGCCGGGCTACGAGCGAGAGTATTTGCGGCTCGAAATAATCGTCCTTCTTGAGCGTATCGTGTATGAAGTCCTGAAGGAGCGCGTCTTTTGTGGTCGTAAGTGGGATGGCGATGTTCTTTACCCCTGTGAGGTTTAGCAGGTGCCTTGCTATGACTCCGCAGGGTATCAGCGCTTCGGCAAGGTCTGCGGAGATGCCGTAGCTGCGCATGATTTCAGGAGGGGATAGCCGGAGGAGCTTTGCGTGGAGCGTATGGAATTCCTGACGGGACAGCACAAGCGCCTTGGTTTCCTCTTTGTGCTTGCCGCTTATTGTTGCGAGGGCACGCGCGGAGCTTCCCATCATTACCAATCCATCGGCTTCGAGGTCGTCGGAGATGTGCTCCAGTTCGCTGAAGGCGCGCACCACGAGCGGGCTGATGAGTTGGGGGATGGGGATGGAAACAGTTTCAGAAATCTGCTCCAGGATTCTCAGGGTCCCTGTGCGGATGGTCTGGGTCAGGGCAATCATCCCCTTGTCGTAAAAGCTGAGCTGGCAGGCGCCGGTGCCGAGGCTTGCCAGAAGAGTGCGGCGTTTGTAGAAGCCGAATTTTGAGGGCAACGAATTCACGGCTGTCAGGTAGTCGAGGCGGGCGTTGTCTACGCCCTCGAAGATGTCGACGCGCAGGCCCGACGCGTTGGCGAGCCGTTCGATGAAGATGTCGGCGTTGGCTGCTTCGCGCACGGCACTGGTGGCTATTGCCTTGTAGCGGGCGACTCCGTACTCGTCAAGTTTCATGCGGAAATTGCGGAATATTTCGCACATCAGCAAAATAGACTGGCTGCTGATGCGGCCCCGGTTAAAGACGTTTGCGCCCAGGGGTATTGGCTGTTCCATGTCTTCGAGTATCTCGTAGCTGCCGTCCGCTGTGTCAACCTGCGCGATCAAAAGACGCACCGAATGCGCCCCGATATCGATTGACGCCATCAGTTCCATGTCTGCCATAAGCGCCTTCTCACACTTTAGCTTTTTTGTCCGCCAATATGCATGCGCCGAGCGCCACTGCATTGTCGCCGAGCGCCGAGAGCCTTAGCTCAATCCGTGACGGATCGAGTCCGAAGAGATGTTTCTCGAAGCTGGCCTTGAAGGGGGGCATGAGCTCGGTTCCCATCGATTCGATCACTCCGCCGCCAAGCACGATGCAATGTGGCGCAATCACGGTCGAAGCCGAGGCTGCCGCCGCGCCCAGCATGAACATCCCCTTGTCCAGCACCTTGCGCACCACGCGGTCTCCCGACTTGTACGCCTGTGCCAGCGCCTTGCTCCTGATGTTGGTCGTGCTCCATTCGAGCTTGTCCTTTGTGAGGGAGCAGTTGCGCGACTTTTTGAAGACTTCTTTTTTGATGGCCTTCACAAAGGCTATCTTGCTGCAATAGGCCTCGACACAGCCGCGGTTTCCGCAGGCACAGCGCCGGCCCTTGTATTTGATTAGAGAGTGGCCGAGTTCCCCGGCGAGTCCACCGTTTCCAAGGAGTAGCTTGCCGTCAACGATTATCCCTCCGCCAAGTCCCGTGCCAAGGAAATAGGCCAGCACTGAGGGATAGCCTTTCGCGGCTCCGAACATGTATTCGGCAAGCGTCCCGCAGTTCGCGTCGTTTCCTAGGTAAAGCTCCCGTCCGAAGAGTTTGCGCAAGATTTCTTTCAAAGAGAAGTTTTTCAGTCCGAGGTTTGGCGCGTGAAGACAGTCGCCGCTCTGCGGATCCACCGAGGACGGTACTGCAACCCCTATTCCCGATATCTTTCCCAGATCCAGCTTCAGTGCTTCGAGCGCTTCAGTGCCGGTCTCTTTTATCATTGTTCCGAGTTTTGTGGGGTCGGCCTCGACGTCAGTCTTGCTTTTTGCGCTGGACAAAACTTTGCCGTCGCGGTCAGCAACCACTGCATAAATTTTTGTTCCGCCCAAGTCTATTCCTAACAGGAAATCATTGCTCATTGGCCTGTTCCCCTCTGATATGATCTATGGATTGCTACAAAGGTATTAGTGTTTCCGAAGGAAAGCAAGGACTCTTGTGTTAGAATAAGGTTAAGCTTGAATGAGTCTGGCGCAAGCGCGATTTGAGCTCAGGAAAGCAATCCTTCAAATTTGCAAAACACTTCATTGGGGCTTATCGTAACCTTTTCGTAAATGCTTTTCAATATTTGAGGTTTATAGCGCATGAGAGACTACGATTTTACGGCAATTGAAAAGAAGTGGCAGTCCTACTGGGATGCAAACAAGACCTTTAAGGCGGAGGAAGTTTCCGCCAAACAGAAACTCTACGTGCTGGATATGTTCCCGTACCCGAGCGGCGCGGGTCTCCATGTGGGCCACCCCGAAGGCTATACCGCCACCGACATCTATTGCCGTTACAAGCGCATGCGCGGCTATAACGTCCTTCATCCGATGGGCTGGGACGCCTTTGGCCTCCCCGCCGAGCAATACGCCATCCAGACCGGCACCCATCCCTCCGTTACCACGCAAAAGAACTGCGATACCTTTCGTCGACAGATCAAATCCCTCGGCATGAGTTACGACTGGGACCGCGAAGTCAACACCACCGATCCCCGTTACTTCAGATGGACTCAGTGGATCTTCTCGCGCCTCTACAATACCTGGTTCGACACCGGTCTTCAAAAAGGACGCCCCATCTCCGAGCTTCCCATCCCGAAGGAAGTCTCCGCAAAGGGCGAGAAGGCCGTCCGGGAGTACCGCGATGAGAAACGCCTCGCCTACTACTCCGATGCGCAGGTCTGGTGGTGCCGCAACTGCCGCATCGTCTGCGCCAACGAGGAAGTCCTCAATGATGGCTCCCATGAAAAATGCGGCAGCAAGGAAGTCGAGCGCCGTCTCCTCAAACAGTGGCTCCTTCGCATCCCCCACTATGCGGAACGCCTGATCGACGGCCTCGATTCTCTCGACTGGCCCGAAGGCATCAAGGAAATGCAGCGCAACTGGATCGGCAAGTCGACCGGCGCGGAAGTCACATTCACGCTTGATGGTGTCTCTGAAAAGATCACCGTCTACACCACGCGACCCGACACCCTTTTTGGCGCCACCTACATGGTGCTTTCGCCCGAGCATCCACTCGTCGGCAAGATCACGAGCGTCGCACAACGCGAGGCTGTCACCGCTTACTGTAAGAGCGTCGCGGCCCTTAGCGACCTCGAACGCACCGGGCTTAACACCGAAAAGACGGGCGTCTTTACGGGCGCTTATGCGATCAATCCGCTCAATGGAGCAAAGATCCCCGTCTGGATCGCCGACTACGTCCTTATCAGCTACGGCACGGGTGCGATCATGGCCGTCCCAGCGCACGATACCCGCGACTTCGAATTTGCCAGCAAGTTCAATATCCCGATAAAGTGCATTCTGCGTCCTGATGGCAAAGACGCCGCAGTCGCGGGCCTTGACCTGAATGCCGTCCTTGCCGGAAAAGCCTGCTGGCCGGGCGATGGCGAACTCATCAACTCCGCAAGCGCCGAACTCGATATCAACGGGCTCAAGGTCGAGGACGCCAAAAAGAAGACCACCGCATGGCTTGAGTCCAAGGGACTCGGCAAGTACGCAGTCAATTACAAGCTGCGCGACTGGCTCTTCAGCCGCCAGCGCTACTGGGGCGAACCCTTCCCCATCATCCACTGGGAAGACGGCGAAATATCCCTTGTTGACGAGACGGAGCTGCCCGTCGCGCTCCCCGAACTGGCCAACTACCAACCCGGAGAGGGCGGCGAATCACCGCTCTCGAACGCGGTCGGCTGGCTCAATGTCGTCGATCCCAAGACCGGACGCAAGGGCCGCCGCGAAACCAACACCATGCCGCAGTGGGCTGGCTCCTGCTGGTACTACCTCCGCTACATCGACCCGCTCAACGACAAGGCTCCTTTCGATCCCGCCAAGGAAAAGTACTGGATGCCCGTCGACCTTTACGTCGGCGGCGCGGAACACGCCGTCCTGCACCTGCTCTACTCGCGTTTTTGGCACAAGGTGCTTTTTGACCTTGGCATTGTCAGCACGAACGAGCCTTTCCAGAAACTCTTCAACCAGGGCATGATCCTTGCCTACGCCTACGAGGATTCCGTAGGCTCGAAGGTCCCCAGCGACCAGGTAGAGGAGCGCGATGGCAAATTCTTCCACAAGGAAAGTGGTGTGGAGCTCAAGCAGATCGTCGCCAAGATGAGCAAGACCCTTAAAAATGTGGTCAATCCTGACGATATCGTAAGCCAGTACGGTGCCGACAGCCTCCGCCTCTACGAGATGTTCATGGGGCCGCTCGACGCCACCAAGCCCTGGAACATGCAGGGCGTCGAAGGCGTTTTCCGCTTCCTCAAGCGTGCCTGGCGCATGCTTGCCGAGGCGAAGATCGGCGGCTCAATCTCAAAGGAACAGCTCCGCGTCCTCCACGCCACGATCAAGAAGGTCAGCGAGGACGTCGATACACTCAATTTTAACACAGCTATCAGCCAGATGATGATCTTCACAAATGAGTTTTCAAAGTCTCCCGAGCTTCCGCGCGAAGCCGCCGAAACCTTTGTGAAACTTCTTTCGCCCTTTGCCCCGCACCTCTGCGAGGAGCTATGGGAGATACTCGGCCACAACAAGACTCTCGCCTACGAGCCCTGGCCCACTTGGAACGAGGAATACCTCAAGGTGAGCGAAGTCGAAGTGCTCGTGCAGGTGCTGGGCAAGCCCAAGGCCCGCCTTATGATGCCTCCTGATGCGACTGAGGAGCAAATGCGCGACCTTGCCCTTGCCAATGACAATGTCAAGGCAGCCCTTATGGGCAAGCCTGTCCGCAAACTGATCTGCGTAAAAGGCCGCCTGATTAATATCGTCGTTTGACCTAATTATGGGGATACTCTTTTATAGGGAATCCATGTTCTCCATAATCAGTATATTTGCCTTTGTACCCGATTAAGTTGAATATCAAATGATTTAGTAGTATTATGAGTTTGTGGTGTGAATCAATCTGAGCTTGTCCCACACCAATTTTTTCCCCATGTGCTTTCTTATGACGAACTTCCCATGCATTGGTGTCACGTTTATTGACAATGCCTTGCTTTTCAATATCTTTCATTATTTGTTTTACAGAGACTTTTTTTGATTTAAATGGCCTAAGTGACCACAACATCTATCACAAGTGGTTTTTGAAATTTTGTGATCCTTAGAATAATTCCTTAATAACTCCATGATTATCTTGACTTCTTTGATAAATTTTTGATCTGGAGAAGTCTCTTTATTGTAATAGTCACTAATAATTCCCTCAATTTCTGTTGCTAGCGTAAGAACATATGTCTCGAAGCTCCCATGGCTTCCGATATAAATATCTGTAAGTCTTTTAGATAACGGATGTCTTTCATTTTCTGTGTCTTTTAGTATGAAATTCAAGAATCCAGTATACATACTTTTAAAATCATTGGAGAATAGAGATAGAGGGGCCATCCATTGAAGTGGAGGTGCTGCATATTTATTATAATTAATTGTCTTAGGGATCACTCTGATGTGTACTCGTTCCATGTTTTCGTAGGTAATTTGCTTGATATTCCAATGAAGGGGTCTGCCCAGTAAAAATTCGAGAGTTTCAATAGCGCGATGCTCAATTATGTTGTTATATTGCTGTGTTGTTCTTTGAGTTGAGATTTGATATTTTATGTAATCTTTTTCTTTTGTGATTCGAATATTGTAGTTGTTCGATCTGAATTTCAAAGCATCAAGGGACCATCCAGGCAAAGAAGGTTCACCTTCGATATGTTCATTTTTAATTTTCCGTCTGTTGGCTGGATATTTCAGTTCATCAAAAAAGAGATAATCAATGGTTGGCTTTAAAAAGAGATATTTTGAATGAGTCTTACTGGGATTTTTTTCAATTAGATTCCTGTGTATATCAGTTTTGTCTGTTTCCTTAGTAAGTTCATAGATGCAACCAGTAAAAATAATCATTCGAACTTTATGTTCTTCATCAACATGATATAAATTAGACGCTTTCCATCCTTCAGTAGTGGTTAATGTATATTTTTCATCATCAGGAATTATTTGTCCTGAGAGTAGTTTTTTATTAAGGCCGAAAGCGTGTTCAATGTTCTTTTGGATTATGCTTCCTTGTGATTCGATATTATCGTGAGGATAAAAAAGGATAAATTCGAAATATTTCTGACCTGTTTGACGAATTAATCCTGGCCCAGTAAAAGTTTCCTTTTTATCGTTTTTAACCAGCGTCATGGATGAACATAGTGTTTCCCAGTTCCCATCCCTTAGCTTCGTTATTTCTTGCTTGCTGAGCATATGATCATCTTTCAAAATTTATTCTAGATATATAAATAGATATAGTGAGATGTCAATAGTTGCAAGGTGTTGAAGATTATATTCATCCGACTGTTATTTGATAATGATAATTCATCTCAATTTAAGTTTAGGCGGAGGAGTGTAGAGGGGGAGCCGTCCGGCTCTTTCCTACTGCGGCTCAGCATATGCTTGCCGCAGAACCGAGCCAGCGAAGCGAGGGCGAAGAATTATGCTGCCGGCGAAACGCTGCTCATGTCTGATATTGAGGTCTGCTACAATAGCTTGGCGTTGTTCCGCAGAATCCCGAAATTTTGCCCTCTTGTCAAATCTTTATTTGCATTGTGCGGAGATCAAGTTATCTTCTCTTAATTTGTTCGCTGTCAAGTCCCGTGGCTTTGCATGAGGATTTTATATAAATGCCTGTCAGAGATAGAATAGCATCTTCTCTTGAGGATATTAGGCGCCAGGTCAATGAATGCCAGCGCCGCCAGAATTTCAATGGCGTAAATGAATTACTGCGTCAACTTGACACAGTGCTCAGGGACTTCACGGAAGGGCAGGGCAGCCTTGAGCTCCTAAGCCGCGATTTAACCGCAGCTGTAATCGAAACCGTCGGCGAAGGTATAACCCTCAGCAACAAAGACGGCTACTTTGCTGTTTTTAACCCCAAGATGCAGGAACTTACAGGCTATACGCGGGAGGAAGCCAACTCCGCGGCCGGCAGTTTCCTTTCCCTCCTCTATCCCGATCCGCTGAAGCGTGAAAAGGCCATAAAAGGTCTTCAGGAAGTTCCGGTGGCTGGCGGCTATCGCGATGTCGAGACAAGCATCTGCGCCAAAAACGGCATTGAGCGAACCCTTCTCATTTCGAGTTCAATGCTTCGTGACGCAAGCGGGAATGAGTGGTATTTGAGCGCCTACCGGGATATAACCGATACCAAGCAGATGATGCAATCCCTTCAGCAGCACCGCGACCACCTGGAGGAGCTGGTAAGGGCTCGCACCGCAGAGCTCGTGGAGGCGAACAAGTCCCTTAATGCCGAGATTGGAGAGCGCAGCCGTGCAGAGGAGGCGCTCCATCTCGCAAACAATTATAATCGCAGCCTTATTGAAGTCAGCCCCGATCCCCTCGTCATCATCAGTTTTGATGGCATCATAACCGATGTCAATCCCGCGATGGAATCGGTCACGGGGAGAACGCGCGATCAGCTTCTTTGCACGGATTTCAGGAATTATTTCACGGACAGTGAAAAGGCGGGGGCCGTTTGCCAGCAGGTCTTCAAGGACGGGGCCGTCAGGAATTTTGAGCTTGAAATCAGGCATGGGGACGGACATTCTACCCCGGTGCTCTACAACGCCTCCGTTTATCGCGACGACAATGCAAAGCCGCTCGGGATAGTCGCTTCTGCTCGCGATATTACCGAGCAGAAGCTTATGATGGAATCCTTGCGCCAGGCAAAAGAGGAGGCTGAGGCCGCGAACCGCACAAAGAGCGAGTTCCTTGCCAACATGAGCCACGAAATCCGCACCCCGATGAACGCAATCATGGGGTTCACTGATCTCACGCTCCGCTCAGACCTGAATTCCGAACAGCGCAAGTTCCTCCAGATCGTGAAGACGCGCAGCGAGGATCTCCTCGTTCTTATCAACGACATCCTTGACCTTTCCAAGATCGAGGCCGGTAAAATGAGCTTTTCCCGGGAGATCGTCGATCTGCGTGAACTGGTGGAGAAGCTTGCCAGTTCCCTGCAGCCACAGGCGCAACTCAAGGGCTTGAGCATTTCCTGGCATTTTGACTCGGAGGTGCCCAGTTCCTTCCTTGTCGATCCTCTCCGCCTCCGGCAGGTGCTGATCAATCTTCTTGGCAACTCCCTCAAATTCACTGAGCGCGGCGGCATAAGCGTTTTGGTGAAACGCGGGGATGAAGGAAACATTCCGGAGAGTGCTATCAGTACAAACATCAAGCTTAGCGACAGCCAGACCCTCACCCTGGTTTCATCTGAGAAGCCCTGCCTCCTTCATTTCATCGTGACCGATACCGGCATCGGCATCCCTGCCGAAAAACAGCAGAAAATATTCGAATCGTTCTGTCAGGCAGACAGCTCCACCGTGCGCAAATATGGAGGCACGGGGCTTGGCCTTACTATCTGTACGAGACTTGTTTCCTTGATGGGTGGGAAAATATGGGTTGAAAGCGAACCGGGCAAGGGCAGCAGTTTTCACTTCACTGTCCGGCTTCCTGTTCAGAAACTGAATGGGAGTGCCTTGGATGAGTCGGAATTCCGCGTCTGCAAGCTGAAAAACATCCGTCCCCTCCGTGTGCTTGTGGCAGAGGATGATCCTGCAAATCGCGCACTGATCAGCAGATTGCTTGAGGATGGGGGGCACAATATAAAGACCGTTACAAATGGTCTTGAAGTCCTTCAGCAGATAAAGGCAAACACCTACGATCTTATTCTTATGGATGTCCAGATGCCGGGTATGGACGGGCTTGATGCTTCCCGCCGCATCCGCAAAATAAAGGGGCCTAACCAAAGCATCCCCATAATCGCAATGACCGCCTATGCGATGGATGCAGACCGCCGCCGCTGCCTTGAATCGGGCATGGACGATTATCTGCCCAAGCCCATACGTGAAGCCTCGCTGGCCGACAAGCTTTCGCGCCTAATCTGAATACCCGAGCCAATTTCTTTGTAAAGCCAATACTTCACCGTTAGCGATTATTCCAAGGATCAGATGGTAAAAGACTTTCCAATGTCCTTTGACCCACACATGCTACGTTTAGTAATTGTCCTTGAAATCCGGGTTGTTTCGCATAGGGAATCGCTTTAGTCTTGAGGAAAAGTCTTTTTCCCAAAAATATTGCGTAGTTTCCTCAGGATCGCGCTCTTGAATATGCATTCCTGGCGCTTGAACTTTTCGAATGTCTGCGGAGCGGCGATGCGCGGAAGCATATCGCGTGGGCTTGTCGGTGATACGGCATCTTTTCTTGTCGTGAAGGCGAGTCGGAATCCCGCTTTGAGAGCTTCTTGACGGCTGGGTGCGGAATCCTGCCCCCAAGGCCAGACAAGCGCGATAGGTTCTGTCCCTAAGTTCTCTGCGAAGAGCTGCCGGCACTGCTGGAAA
>Ga0154565_1145_pt2 | contig 13116 bp, 11 predicted proteins | sample RifGroF2_FD_105708 | JGI IMG/M metagenome (GOLD analysis project Ga0154565, IMG submission 105708) | Lentisphaerae bacterium GWF2_52_8 | reverse complement strand
TCCATGGCGGCAATAAATTTCATGGGAACGCTGATAACGGCACTGTTTCCCGGATTCAAGGTCATTGGCGTCCTCTTGACTGGATGCTCAAGCAAGGGCTCCTCATGCTTCCATTTTTCTTCTGCGGGGCTGAGTCCCGGAGCCGCGGAGGGCGCGTAGGAAAGCCTGATATTGTCGGGTTCGTTAAGCATCCACTCATAAACGACCAGCTGCTTCTGCCCGATATTTTTGAGGCGCAATGTCAGTTGAGCCTCTTCCCCGGCATAGAAGTCACAGCGCGTCGAGATTATCTCCAGCGAAATCTTGCAGTCCTTGATAGGAGGAAAAACCACGGGCTCAAAGTTGCTTTTCGTTCCTTGCCATGCGGAAAAATCCTCGGTTTTGCCCGAGGAGCACGAGACCCCAAAAAGTCCGGCCAGCAAAACGGGAAGAGCCAGGTTCAAAAAGGCTTTCATGGCTGCTCTCCGCGCAAGGCAGACATTGCGGCCGGGCAGTTCTCCGCCCCGCCCCGCATCAATGACTCGCCGACAAGTATTGCGTCGTAGCCGCAGGCGCGCAAGCGCTCCGCATCCGCAGGTGTTTTTATACCGCTTTCCGCAACAGACACAATCCCTTCGGGCATCATTCCCCGCAACCGCACGGCAACATCAAGATTCACTTCAAAGTTGCGCAGATTCCTGCTGTTCACGCCGAGGACAAGCGCGCCGGCCTCGATAGCATGCGCAAGCTCCTCCTCGGTGTGAGCCTCGACCAGTGCCTCCATGCCAAGTGAACGCCCAAGTTCAAGCATGTCGACCATTGCCGGAAGTTCAAGCAGCGCGGCTATCAGCAGGAAGCTGTCCGCACCGAGTGCACGGGCCTCATATATTTGAAGCCCGTCAATTATAAAGTCCTTCCTGAGAAGGGGCATCTGTGGCAGTATACTCCGAACCAGTGGCAGGTATTTTGGGGAACCTTGGAAATATTTTTCGTCTGTCAGAACGCTTATCGCATCGGCGCCCGCCTTTCCATAGGCATCGGCCATTTTCCCAGGATCAAAGTCTGCGGCGATTAAGCCGGCGGAAGGAGAGGCCTTTTTTATTTCGGCAATGACGCATAGCCGTTTTTTCCGAAGGGCTCCCTTAAAGTCGAGTGCCGGACTTGCATCGGCGGCGGCGGATTTTAGGGAGGGAAGCTTTTTGCGAGCGGCCTCGACTTCTTCTTTTTTGGTGAGGGCGATCTTTTTCAGGATATCGGGAGCAGTATCCACATGGGAATGGTTTTGTATCTTTGCGGTCATATTGCTCACCAGCGAAAGTCTGCCTCGAATGAAGAAATCCTGTTCACCTCTTGATCCGCTTGTCACGGAAGACGTAGAAAATCACACAGATGATCCCAATCACCTTTATTGGAAAGCAGTAAGGGTGATTGTAAATGTTGGCCGTCGGAAGGTCTCTTTCCCAGGCATCGCCCACCTGCCCGCCGACAAAGTTCACCACGCCCACTAGGACATAGAGCACGGCAAGCCATGCAATGCACATGAAAATCGAAAAAACCACCTTTGACATGTTGTCCGCCATGAACTTGCTGAGGTTCTGGGCGGGCGACTTCGTATAGACTGTTCCAAGCTTGCGCCTTTGAAAAACAATCATGCTGGCGCTCCTTTCCGTTGACAGCTCTCATTTTAGCCGCAAAACACCCAAGTTTCAAACCCTTATAGTCAAAGCGGCAGGACTTGGGTTCAGATATTTTTTGACCTGAGCAGGAGCAAGAGGCCCTTTTCATCGGGCGGAGCCTCTCCTGAAAGAATTTTTCCGTTAAGCTCAAAAAGTTCAATAAACGCCTCGACAACCCTTTCCCTCCGGGAATGAAGCGAAGGGAATTCCTTTTCACAGTGATGGATGAATTGCAGAGTGCGCAGAGCGTCGAACCACGTGTGGAATGCCGCCTTGCGAGCCTCATGGCGCGGCGGTGTGTTTGCATGAATTTTCGGCCAGTCCACAGGAAAAGACTCCTTGCGGAGGAATGACTCAAGCTCCGGGGAGGAATTGCGGAAGATCCCTTCCCCAAGTTCAGCCCATTCCGGCTCACGCAGGGATTCTATCTTCTCGAAAAGGCTCCTTAGCAAAAGGAAAATAGCCGGGCTTGGAACGCTGATCCCTTCCCCTGCCAGCAAGCTTCTCATCCGCGGCCCCGTTCCTATTGGTACGCGATCCGAGGGGCGTGCCGAAGGTCTGACGCAGGTTCCTGTGATTTGTCCCACGGGTCCGCTGGTTTTGCGCAAAGCCTGGAGGAAATAGAAATCCTCTCCGCCGCTACGCTCTCTCATGCCGCCGGCTTTCACGTAGGCTCCGGCGCGACAGCTGATCGCCGAACCCAGGGAATGGTACGCATAGGGTGAATGCGCCATACGCAGGCCGGCAAGATGATAGCGCATGTAGAGTTCATAGCTTGTTATGGCGCTGTTCTCATCCTCGCTATTTCCTTCAAGGTGCGCAAAATTCACGGTTGCGCTCTGCATCTTTGGATTGCAGTCGAAAAAGCCTCGTACGGCGTCAAGATAATCAGGCCCGACAAGCGTGTCGGCATCAAGGGACAAAAGAAGCGGCCCGGCATTCCAGTCAAGCAACTGAAGCGCACTGTCCATGCCGATCTTCCGCGCCAGTCCAACCCCGCCGCCTGCTGGCAATTCGCGGCCCGGGCTTGCCGCATCGATCCAGCACAAACGCAGGGTTTGAGGATAATCCCCGGCTCTCAGCGCTGACAATGACTGAAGATTTTCCTCCACCTTCTCAGGATTTGCGTCCACGGGGTTATTCAGTACCAGCAGAATCAGGGTTTCAGAGACTGAGGCACTACTGTTCCGGGACAAACTTTGCAGTGTTGCCGGAAGAAAGTCCCTTTCCGCAAAGACAGGTATCAGCACCGCCTGCCTGTAGTTTCTGGAAAGGGCGCCGCCGCCTTCAAGTGGAAGCAGCCGACCCTTTGTGCGGAGATATTTGGCAAGGGAAATGGAGTTCATCTTGCAATTTCATTCATTCTTGGACAGGAAATAATGCCGTTTCCTGTCCTCATATCTGACGATGGTCCCATTTGATATTTCTGATCGGGAGCCCGGATTGGCGGAAAGTGTCGAGTATGCTGTGGGCTATCTTGTCGGTGCTCCCCGTATGGAATATCCTTATGGACACGGTTGTTTTTGTGATGCCCGTCTGGAAGTCGCGGTCAAAATCAAAATAGAGAATCTTGAGGTGCTCAATGCCCTTGATTGTCTTGACTATTTCGCCAAGAATAACCTCGTTCGAAGTCTCAATGGAAAGAGTGCGGTAGGAGTCGCGGGGATAAAACCTGTCGAAGTTTTTGAACCCAACAAGTGAAAACAGTGCAATACCCGAAACCAAGGCCGCCAGCACATAATAACCCGCACCGCAAGCCATCCCGACGCCTGCTACCAGCCAAAGGCAGGCCGCCGTTGTCAGTCCGCGTATCGTGAAACCTTCCTTGATGATTGCACCGGCGCCAAGAAAGCCTATCCCCGTTACGATCTGAGCGGCTATCCGCCCCGGATCGGCAAATCTGCTGCTGTTCGAACCGGCAATCGCCTCCGCCGCAACCATTGCTGAAATTATCATGAAAAGTGCTGACCCAAGGCTCACGAGCAGGTTTGTGCGGAGTCCGGCCGCGCGCCCGTGGATATCGCGTTCCAACCCGATTAATGCCCCCAGCAACGCCGCAAGCAAAAGGCGCAAGCCCAGCTCTTCCCATCCGCAAGACATTATGTTGACCATTTCAAATCTTCTCCTTCATCCTTAGCTTAAACAACAGAAGGCTTTCATTATATCACGTCTATCTCAAGTATAGAAACACAGAAATAAAAATTTCTCAATCCTCTGAATAGTTCGGCTTGCGGGCCGGGCACAAAAGGCTTATCTTCGTTGTCAAAAGGAAGTTTGACAAATGCTTTACAGGAAATACGGCAGCACGGAGATCAACGTTTCCGCCCTTGGCATGGGCGGCATGCGGTTTCGCAATCAGGAAAACGTGGATGAATGCGCCTCCCTGGTAAAGGCCGCCTATGACGGCGGGATAAACTACTTCGACACCGCCAGCGGTTACGGCAAATCCGAGGAACTGTTTGGTGCGGCCTTCAGGGATATGCTCAAGACCCGCCGGGAAAAACCCTTTTACATCGCCACAAAAACCTTTGCCGAAAGCCCCGAAGGGGTCCGGAAGGATATCGAGATCTCCTTGTCAAGGCTCGGGCTTCCGTCAATTGATTTCTACCACGTCTGGTGCGTCCTTTCCTGGGACAAGTATCTCAAAAGAAAGACTGCGGGAATCCTGAAGGAGTTTGAGCGGCTAAGGGAGGAGGGACTGCTCAGGCATATTTGTGTCTCAACCCACATGAAAGGCGAGGATATCGGCAGGCTCCTGCGGGACTATCCCTTCGATGGAGTGCTGCTTGGCTACTCTGTCATGAACTTTGCCTACCGGGAAAAGGCTCTTGAGGAGGCGGCCACCCTAAGCCGCGGAGTCGTAGTTATGAATCCCCTGGGGGGAGGGCTCATCCCGCAAAATCCGGAACTCTTCTCCTTCGTCAAGTCGAGGCCGGATGACACTGCCGTCTCGGGTGCGCTGCGCTTCCTCTTTAACGACAAGCGAATCAGTACCGCGCTTGTCGGAATCTCCTCGAAGGAGGAGCTCAATGAAGCCCTTCGCGCCGTGAACGGTTTCCAGGCGCTGCCGGAAAACGAAGTTGCACGCATCCGCTCCGAACTCAAGGACAGATTTGAGGGCCTTTGCACAAACTGCCGTTACTGTGACAAATGCCCCCAAGGCATTCCCGTCCCGCAGTTCATGGAGTCCTTCAATATCCTCAAACTCAAAGATAATCCGAAAGAGGCAGTGGGCCGCCTGCGCTGGCATTGGGGCCACAGGCTTGAAGACAGGATACTTGACCGCTGCAGCAATTGCGGGCTCTGCGAAGAGGCCTGCACACAAAAATTGCCTATCCGCAAACGTCTCGAAGTTCTCCGCGCCGAACTTGAAAAGACCCGCGTCGAGGAAGCCGAAAAAAAGAGAAATTCGCAATGAGCCCAAATGGCAAACCCAACTGATGTGAATGAAGCCGGAACACAGTCGCTGACGGAAGTCCGCCGCGAAAAGAGCAGCCACGGCACACACTGGGCAGCGATGCACGGCGGCTATTTTAGCGATCCCTCCCTGGCAGATGTTTTTCTGGGAGAGGTGGACAAGGTCATCAAGCACAGTCGTCCCGATGCCATAGTGGACCTGGGCGGCGGCACGGGTTTCCTCCTGTCTCAGTTGGCCCGTCGCCTGCCACGGGACTCAGGGATCCGGCTTTTGAACATGGATCTTTCTGAAGCACAGCTTGCCCAGACTGAACGCCCTCGGGTCGAGCCTGTCATCGGGTCGATCACGGATTTTTTGCGCAACGGCCTCGGAGATGGACGGCTGCTTTTTACCTGCCGCTCAGTCCTTCACTATGTAGGCATCGATGGACTTCGCCCCGCCCTGCGCCACGTCCGCAGCCAAATGCGGCCCGGCGAGTCCTTCATCCATCAGAGCGCCTGCGTTGATACAATCGAAAACGCACTCTGCATAGACGAGCTTTTTGAGCTCATGCAAAGCCGGAAATGGCTCCCCATAGCCCCTGTTCTGGAAAGATGCTGCAACGAGATTGGCCTTGCGGTGCGCCGCGTAATCCCTGCGCCTCCTCTCAGGTTTGAGTCCCAGGAAGTCGCAGTGCGCTATGGGATCGAAGCCGGCGAGATGCAAAAGCTGGTGGAACATCTATTCCGCGCCTATGGAGAGACCCCCGGTTTTATTGAACGGAGTGCGGAAGGCTTCATTCTGTGGATCCCTTACCGCATATTCGTATGCGAAGCGCAGGGTGAATGCCCTGGATCGTAACTCTGTCCCTCCGCCAAAGTTTGCGCGGGTGTGAAAAAAGCGTTTGGCTGGGGAGTGGTTAACAGTTTTGTCTTCAGTTCTTCTTTTTAAGCAAGGCGTTTGGCTCGATTTCCTCTGCCTTGTTGTACCATGCGGTAGGGACAATGAACTCGGAATCGGGTATTTCCGGGTTCAGCTCGTAGTCGACCATGAAGAAATTGCGCCTGAGCCCGGCGGTGGTGACAGAGGATTCGCTGGCGATCATAACCCCATTGTAAAGGGCATACTTGTCGATAATTGACAGGTAGGAATAGTTGCCCTGCGGGGTGTACATTGTCGTTTCGAGTTTCTTTGTCAGGAAATCATCCTTGCCCACATAGATGATATACGGGGCGATCCCTTCATCCTTTGCATGGCAGACAAGGCGGTATTCAAGTTTTTTACCGGCATTGACCAGTGAAACGTCTATTTTTTTGAAGACATCGGAGAGCCTGTTTTTCGGGTTGCTTATGCCGGTGAAAGTTTGGACAAGAGCCAGGCCCTTGCCGCTTATCTTCTCACTTTCGCCGGTCTGCGGCTTGATGTTCCAGGCATTTTCGCCGTTGTACAGGACTGCGCTTGTGGGTTTGCCGTTTTCGTAAGTAGTGGTCTTCATCATGGAGGGCCGCTTAAACATCACTTCGACATTATAAATGACAGGCACCCCGTTTTGCACATAGGAGACTTTCTGGCGCATAATGTAAGAGTTTGCCTTCCTGTAGAAACCGTTGGGATCGGAAGCCTTTTCCATCTTTTCAAGAAGCTCTTCAATGCTGAGGTCGGAAGGGATTGTGACGAGAAGCTCGCCGGTGTTGGATATGGCGCAAGCGGCAAGCAGGGCAATGCCTGCGCCCAGGCAGCCAAGCATAAACATACGGGATATCTTCATTGGGACACTTCCAAAATAGCGCATTACGGTTTACTTCCTATACCACTTTGTATTTGGAAATGCAATATATCGGGCATAAAATTTTGAACGCATTTTTCTTTGTAAAGCTAAAGAGAAAAGGCCCTCCGGAGAGGGCCTTTTTAAAGAATTCAGAGGTTTCAAACGCCTCAAACCACATAGGCGCTTGAAGTGGTCGATCCGCTGCATTCTGTCCATTCGGTATGGAAGAACTGCCCGCGCGGCTTGTCGATGCGCTCATAGGTATGGGCGCCGAAGTAGTCGCGCTGGGCCTGGAGCAGATTTGCGGGAAGGTCGGCGGCGCGGTACGAGTCGTAGTACGCGAGGGCGCTCGAGAACGCCGGGACCGGGACTCCTAGCTGGGTCGCCGTGGCGATGACCTTTCTCCAGGAGGCCTGGCACTCTTCCATGATCCCCTTGAAGAAGGGGTCAAGGAGAAGATTCGGAAGCTGCGGATTTTTGTCGAAGGCCTTCTTTATATCGCCAAGGAACTTCGCGCGGATAATGCAGCCGCCGCGCCACATCAGGGCGATTTCGCCGTACTTGAGGGTCCACTTGTTTTCCCCTGCCGCAGCCCGCAGAAGCTGGTAGCCCTGGGCGTAAGAGCAGATCTTCGAGGCGTAGAGAGCCTTGCGGACATCCTCGACGAAGGTCTTCTTCGCGCCCTTGAAGTCGCCGGAGGGGCCGGGGAGCTGGGTGCTGGCGGCGACTCGCTCACTCTTCAGGGCGGAGAGGCAGCGGGCGAAGACCGCCGTGGCGATTGTCATGGCTGGGATGCCGAGATCGAGGGCGCTTTCACTGGTCCACTTGCCGGTGCCCTTCTGGCCTGCGGTGTCGAGGATGATGTCCACGACGGGCTTGCCGGTCTCCTCGTCCTTCTTTGCGAGGATGTTCATGGTGATTTCGATGAGATAGCTGTCGAGCTCTCCCTTGTTCCACTTGGCGAAGACCTTTTGCATTTCATCGGCGGACATTCCGAGGATATTTTTGAGGAGGGAGTAGGCTTCGCAGATCATCTGCATGTCGCCATACTCAATGCCGTTGTGGACCATCTTGACGTAGTGGCCTGCGCCATCGTTGCCGACCCATTCGCAACAGGGGCTGCCGCCTTCGACCTTGGCGGAGATCGCCTGGAAGATGGGCTTGACGTGCGGCCATGCCTCAGGCGCTCCGCCAGGCATGATGGAGGGCCCCTTGAGGGCGCCTTCCTCGCCACCGGAGACTCCGGTGCCGATGAAGAGAAGTCCCTTGCTCTTAAGATAGTTGGTGCGGCGGATGCTGTCAGGGAAATGGCTGTTGCCGCCATCTATGATGATGTCTCCAGGCGAAAGGTGCGGGATGAGGAGTTCGATAAAATCGTCGACGGCCTTGCCAGCCTTGACCATCAGCATGACTTTGCGTGGGGACTGGAGGTTTGAGCAAAGCTCCTCGATACTGTGGCAGGGGACGAAGTTCTTGCCCTTGCCGCGTCCGTTCATGAAATCATCCACCTTGGAGACGGTGCGGTTGAAAACTGCTACGGTGAAACCTTTGCTTTCCATGTTGAGGACGAGATTCTCGCCCATGACGGCTAGTCCTACAAGACCGATGTCTGCTTTCTTGCTCATTGCATATCCTTTCAGGGGTTTCTTGCTTTAAAGTCCGATTCTGCGCCATAAGTATAGCACAACTTTGCCCTTCTTGTCGAGAGCAAGTCATCTTCAAAGTTGCCCAGTTGCCCTGTTTGTCATCGATATAGTCTGAAACTTCTTGAAAGAAAGCTATTCTTTGCTTTTCAGGCATTATACTGAAGCTTTTTGTAACATTGCGCAAGGAAATGATTGAATTATAAATAAATCTGCACTATATGGTAAAACAACAAAGGGAAGAGTCTCATGTTCCGGATAGGGCAAGGAATTGATGTTCACAGACTTGTCACAGAAAGGCCTCTGATCCTCTGCGGGGTCGCCGTACCCCACTCGAAAGGATTGCTAGGACACAGCGATGCCGATGTCGCCGTCCATGCGGTCATGGATGCAGTGCTTGGAGCTCTGGCTCTGGGAGATATTGGACAGTGGTTTCCTGACACCGATGAAAAGTGGCGCGCTGCGGACAGCATGAAACTGCTTGCGCATATCCTTTCTTCCCCTCAAGTCGCTGTCTGGAAACTCGTAAACCTTGACCTGACGATTCTTGCCGAAAAGCCCAGACTGTCGCCCCATATGCCAGAAATGCGCGAGAATCTGGCGCGGGCCTTTGCTTGTGAGATTGACCGGATATCCATCAAGGCAACGACAACGGAAAAGCTTGGTTTTTGCGGGCGCGAAGAGGGTATTGCCGCCCAGGCTGTGATTCTTTTGAAACGCAATCCATAAAAATCTTTAAATATTAATGAGGAGTCACAAGCGGTATGGGCAGGCGGTATCTGGCTTTTGATCTGGGAGCATCGAGCGGGCGGGCAATTGCTGGCGACCTGAAAAATGGCAAGCTGACCTTGACGGAGATTCATCGTTTCGAAAACGGCCCCGTCGAAAAGGACGGCGCGCTTTACTGGGACTTTGATGCGCTTTGGAGTGAGATCAAAACCGGCCTGAAAAAGGCTATCGCCGCAGGAAAACCCATCCACAGCGTGGCCGCAGACACCTGGGGAGTCGACTACGTGCTTCTCAAAAAGGACGGAACTTTTGCGCGTCCTCCATACCATTACCGCGACAAGCGCAATAACGGCGCTGACGACAAGCTCTTTGAAAAGGTCAGCGAGAAGGATCTTTATTCCCGGACCGGCTTGCAGCGGATGTCTTTTAACACGCTCTTCCAGCTCTGCGCCCATCAGGAACAGCATCCGCAAGACTTGCAAGACACGACGCTCCTTCTGATGCCGGATGCCATCACTTACCTCCTTTGCGGCAAGGCAGCCTGTGAGTACACGGACGCCTCAACCACGAATCTTCTCGATGCCAAAAAGCGTTCCTGGGACATGGAGCTTATTGAGCGCGCCGGCCTTCCTAAAACTCTCTTCCCTGAGATCGCCAAACCCAGCACTGTTGCGGGCGTTTTAAGAAAAGAGCTTCAGGAGGAACTTGCTTGCGGGCCTATCAGCGTTTGCCACGCGGGCAGCCACGACACTGCATCGGCAGTGGCTGCCGTCCCTGCGCCGGGGAGCGGGCACTGGGCCTACGTGAGCTGCGGCACCTGGGCCCTTCTCGGAGCGGAAATTGACAAGCCGATTCTTTCCGAGCTGGCGCGCAAGGCACACTTTACGAACGAGGGCGGACTCGACAACAAGATCAGGTTCCTCTCGAACATCATGGGAACCTGGCTCCTTCAGGAGACAAGGCGTGTCTGGGGTGAGCAGGGCAATCTGTTTTCCTTTCCGGAAATGGAGCAGATGGCGCTTTCCGCGCAGGGTTTCAGCACGATGGTCAATCCCAATGATTCGCGCTTCCTTGCGCCTGGCGATATGCCTTCGAACATTGTCGAGGCCTGTCTTGCCTCGGGGCAGGCGGCTCCTGACTCAAAGGCTGAAGTATTGAGATGCATCTACGATTCTCTTGCACTTTGTTTTCGCGCCAAGCTTGAGGAGTTGCAGAAGCTGCTCAGGGTCAGGTACGACTATCTCAATATCGTGGGAGGCGGGATTCGGGCGCGTCTGCTGATGCAATCGGTTGCGGACTGCCTCGGCATTCCGGTTTTGGCGGGCCCTGTGGAGGCGACTGCCGCCGGAAACCTTCTTGCCCAGGCGAGAGCGGCTGGCGATGTCTGCTCCCTCTCTGCGTCCCGCGACATAGTCCGGATGTCTTTCGGAGTAGAGGAGTTTAAGCCGGAAGGAGGCTGCAAGGATGCCTGGGACCAGGCCTTTGCAAAATACAAAAAGCTCTTCGCCTCCTGAGTCCAGCCTCGGATTTTCTTCCGGGATTAAACGTGTTTTCCCTGTGCTTTGAGCTTGTGCTTCGCGGTTTTGAGTGTATAGTCTTATTTCCGTGTGCTTTTTCGGCTGTGCGGATTTCCGCAGGCCAGATATTTTATGAATACAAAATTTAGTGCAAGGGAGTAAAAATGTTTTTTGAAGCCGGACTTTTTCTCGCGCAGAGTGCCGCCCCTGCCGCTGAACCCAACGGCATGAACAGCATGGTTGGTTTTTTCGGGCCGCTGCTCATTATCGGTGTGATGATCTTCTTCATGTTCCGCTCCCAGCGGAAGGAGGCGAAAAAACGTGAGGAGATGCTTTCGACCATCAAGACCGGCGACAAGGTGTTGACAGCCGGTGGAATTTATGGCGTCGTGAGCAATGTCAAGGACAAGGGTTTTGTCATCAAGATTGCCGACAATGTGAAGATTGAAGTCATCAAGACCGGCGTCAGTGCGGTCATAGATAAGGAAGAGGGCAAGTAAATGAACAAGAAACCGGTGCTTTTGCGGACCTGCATTGCAGCAGTGGTGCTGCTGGTGTTCATATGGTCCATGTTTCCGCTGCGTCAACAGGACTTCTACAAGACCTTCGAGAAGATGCTTTCAAAGAAGGATGTTGAAATCACCGAGGCCATAGAGCTTGCCAAGAAATATGAAAAAGAGAAGGGGCTCTATGCCTCCGTGGCTCTCGACCAGGCGGTGACGGAAAAGAACATCGACCTTACAAAGTATGTCAATCTCAAGGGGCTTGAGACAAACCGCGACGTCCTGAGCCAGGTGCGGAAAAACGCCAGCAGCTCGATCCGCCTCGGCCTTGACCTGAACGGCGGCGTCGAATTCATCCTTGCCCTTTCTCCCGACGAAAAGGCTGACAAGGACCAGGAAAACGTCAAGGACAGTGAAAAACCCAAGTCGCTTGAGGACAATTTCAACCGCTACCGCGACATGGCCATCGAGCGGATCCGCAGCCGCATCGAGGACCGCAAAATTTACGAATCGGAAATCTCCCCGAATGGAGAAAAGTTCATCTCACTGCGCGTCCCCGTTGTTTCCCGTGAAGAAAAGAAGGTCATTGAAGACCTTATAAAGATGTCTGCCAAGCTGGAATTCCGGCTTGTCCACCAGAACAACGAGGCCTTGGTGCAGCAGTACCAGGCCGACCCGAAGAATTTCAAAGCGCCCAGCGACTATGAAATGATGGAGGTGACCCAGCTCGTCTCTAAGGATCAAGGGAGCCGCGGCACCGGCAAGAAAGGCATTGTAGCAAATTCCAAGAATCTCAAAAAAGAGCGGCATCACGAAATTTATTTCGTCTACAAGCGTCCAGAGATGGGCGGCAAGGATGTTGTTGATGCAATGCCCACGATGGATCAGTTCGGACAGCGCCACATAAGCCTGACCTTCAACTCAAAGGGCGCAAACCGTTTTGCCGAGGTTACCCGCCTGAATGTGGGCCGGATGCTTGCCATCGTGCTTGATGGAAAGCTCTATTCCGCTCCCGTCATAAAGCAGGCCATCGAGGGAGGTCGCGCTGACATCAGCGGAGACTTCTCGCTTGAGGAGGCCGAGGCCATATCCAATGCCCTCGTCAATGGCAGCCTTCCCGTCAAGATCGACATTGCGGCGGTCTTTGATACCGATCCAACTCTTGGTTCGGAAGCACTTCATAATGGACTCGTGGCCGGCCTTTTCACCACTATTGCAATATGCCTCTTTATGCTGGTCTATTACCGGCGTGCAGGCGTGGTTGCAAATGTGGCCCTTATCGCAAACATCTTCATTATGTTGGGAGCCCTTGCCGCTTTCGAATGCACGCTTACTCTGCCCGGTATCGCCGGTCTCGTGCTCACGGTTGGCATGGCGGTTGACGCGAACGTCCTGATCTACGAGCGCATAAGGGAGGAGTTGGCGAAAAACAAAACTGTTGGAAACGCCATCGACCTGGGGTATGGACGCGCCTTCACCACGATCCTTGACTCCAACATGACAACGCTTTTCGTTGGACTTATCCTCTACTGGGTCGGAACCGGCCCGATCAAGGGCTTTGCCATAACCCTGAGCATCGGTATCATCACAAGCATGTTCACGGCGCTTTTCCTGACGCGCCTGATCTTTGACCTGATGATGCGCTATATGCCCTTCCGTACACTTACGATGATGAAGTTCTTTGAGCGCCCCAACTTCGATTTCATGAGCCTGCGCCATGTGACAATGGCGATTTCAGGAATCATGATAGCGGTCTGCCTCGTAACGACGGTCATCCGGGGGAAGGACATGCTCGGCATCGACTTCACCGGCGGTACCCAAATATTGATGGATTACAACGAAAAAATGCGCGTTCCTGAGACGGATATCAAAACAACGCTCGGCTCGATTGGCTTGCAGGATGC
>Ga0154565_1155_pt5 | contig 13193 bp, 10 predicted proteins | sample RifGroF2_FD_105708 | JGI IMG/M metagenome (GOLD analysis project Ga0154565, IMG submission 105708) | Lentisphaerae bacterium GWF2_52_8 | reverse complement strand
ACTTTTAATCGGAGTCCCGCCGATGCCATGGTTTCTTCCCTGCCAAGCCTATAGTAGTTTTCACCCGCAGCAGACAGGAGAAAGGGGGTGAATGACACGACGAGGCTGAGGATTAAGTGTTTCAGAAGAACATTTGTCATGAGTTTTTCCCTCGGGTTCTTGTTAAAAATATACACAGGCATCAAGGCAATGCAAAGAAACGCGAAAGATATCATAGCCTATAAAGAAAAATGAAAATCAGCCGAAAACTTAGACTACAGATTCAGCAGGGAGGCTGAAGCAGCAGGGTGGAAGGGAGTCCACATTGATGGAGAAGCTCCTCTAATTTTCACCAGCTTGCGCCGGGCGGGCGCCAAGCGAAGAAGTCTTCCTCGAACTCAGTTTCATCTCCATGGGCGGAGATTGGAACAGTTGGTCTGAATCATTCATGGCCTGAATTTGGGAGGAGGACGGCACATGATAATCGATAATTATTCGCTGAAACTGAACAGCACGCACGATCTTTTGCAGTACAGCAAGACCGAAGAGTCCCTTGTTTCATGGCGTGGCGGGCAGGATGCTCGCGTTGCAGCTTACAACAATCCGGTGAACGTGCAGCTTTCCCCCTCTGCCCGACGCCAGATCGAGACTGGGTTTGCGCAGGATCCTGTTGGCGAAGCGGTAAAGCTCAGCTTGTCGCAAAATGCGCTCAAGCAGCTTGTCCCCAAGGCGGTTCAAGCTCCAAGCCTCGGAACGGATGACAATTCCTATCTCAGTGATGAGGACAAGCTTAAGTTAAAAATTATCGAGGAGCTTTTAGTCCGGATAACCGGGAAACGCATAAAACTGAAAAACATTGACACGTCCAAAATGAGAGCCGATGTGGAAAAGGCTGCCCAGTCAATACAGAAAGCCCTTCAGGGGCAGGGGGTTCCTCTTGGCGCATCCTCTGCGGGACAGCCGAATCTCGTCGGTTGGGGACTTGACTACAACTACAAGGAAACGAATTATGAGGAAGAGAAGCTTTCCTTTGACGCAAAAGGCTTGGTCAAGACTTCCGATGGGCGCGAGATCAGCCTCTCTGTCTCTCTCAGAATGAGCCGTCAGTTCATGTCGGAAGAGTCCCTGAGCATCAAGGCAGGGGACGCTCTTATTGATCCGCTTGTGATAAACCTAGATGGCTCCGGCGCAAGCCTCTCCGGTTCAAAGTTCGCCTTCGACATAGATTCAGACGGGCAGGCTGAGCAAATCTCGAACCTCAGCTCCGGCAACGCCTACCTTGCTCTCGACAAGAACGGGGATGGCCAGATAAATAACGGCTCCGAACTCTTTGGCCCGAATAGCGGCAGTGGCTTCGCGGAACTCGCCCAGTATGATGGAGACGGCAACAAGTGGATAGACGAAAAAGATGCTGTCTATGATAAACTCCGTGTTTGGAGCCGCAACGAGGACGGAACGCAAAGTTTAATTGCGCTCGGACAGGCGGGGCTTGGCGCAATATATCTGGGAAGCGCTTCCACCGAGTTTTCCCTGACAGATGGCGCGTCCAAGCAAGCTCAACTCAGAGAGTCGGGGATCTATATCAGGGAAGATGGTTCTGCAGGCATACTGCAAGAGCTAGACCACGCGGTTTCAGATGAAGCCTGAGCTCTTGATTGTTATTTTAAGGAAATAATCCAATTTCTTGTTATAAAAAATTGCGTTTTTATGGTATAATCGAGCTATAAGAATAAGTATTTCAGTCTAAGCCGGACAAAAAAGTCTTCATTTGTAGTGAAATTGACGAGAGGGAGCCAGACAATGCGGATTGACTCGGCAATGAATACTGCGTACGAGGGAATGAACCGGCAGGTGGCCATTATTAGCAATGCCGCATCCCATATAGCAGCAGGGGACGGGAGTGACGGAAACGATCTCCTTCAAAACATGATGGACATTAAAATGGCTGAACACAGCTTCAAGGCAAACGCCGAAGTCATAAAGACCGTTGAAGACCTCTACGACGTGCTCCTCTCTCTCTGAGCCGTTTACGGCACCGTTTTGATGGCAGGTTTGTATCTCAGGATATTGCCGGTTTCGTTCGGGATTTCTTCCGGTGTCCACTTGTTGTTGTTCTCGATGCTACAGCCGATCCCGAAGTAAAAATCGCCATTGTAGCGTTCGAAGGAACGGGCGAAGCTTTTATACTTGAAATGGAAAAGTTCTGTCCATGTTGAAAGGTTTTTGCTGGACATTACACGGATTACTGTCTCATCATCTTTCTTTTCAAGATCCTCCGTAAGAATGAACGCTGTTTTATCCTGCACTATGATATCCCATGGTATCGTTCCATCCGGCAAGTCAATGTGGTTTGCATGGAATTTGTCTGTTGCGGTGGCCCAATAAGCTTCGTGTTTTGCCGGTTTGGCCCTTGGGGCAAAGTTGCCTATATAGAGGAGCTTTTCTCCGAAACTTACGGGGCGCATTATCCGGCCTCCTGGAGCCTTTGTCTTGGGGAAAATGTCTTTGGCATCAATGTCCGGACAGGGGTCGAATTCATCTTTTGCCGGGTTGTAAAGATAGACGGCCGAGGGCGCTTTGCCTACTATTTTTGCTCCCTTGGGAAGGCTAAACATTGCGCCTGCAGCATAGAGTTTCTTTGGGAAGCAAAGGAATGCGTACACGCGGCCGCCAGGTCCGTCCACGGCTTTCCAGCTTTCTCCGGCGTCCTTTGAAATGCAGATGGTTTTGGGGTTTTGGACTCCATTCCCCGTAAAGAGCCTCTCATTGAATTCGGCCATGCAGAATGTGTGTATGGCATTGGGAATGTTGCGGTGCTTTGTCCATTTGCCGTCTTTGTCCATCCGGTAGAAATTGCCTAGCTCCCAGCTTTCCTTCGGGTCGCAGCCCGGGGTGTAAAGACCGTCGGATAAAGTATAAAAGACATCCACCTGTTCGTCACTGACAGTGAATTCCTGGGTGAACGTCTTTTTTGCCGGATCATAGGAGAATATCGGCACCGGTCCTGCGTTGGGTATGGGGCCTGAATTGTCATAGTTGCCTGAACCAATGTATATTTTCCCCTTGTACACATGCATGTCCCAAATGTTCCTGGCGAAGGCAGGTGCGCCGTTTGGGTAGCGCTTTTCGAGGGGGCATCCGAGCATTTCTATTTTTTCGCTGACGTCAGGGGAAGACGGGTTTGCCGCGTCCGAAGCCAAAGGGATTCCTAATAGAATTACGCCGAACAAGACCTTCGCGAATATCCATGCAAGCTTCATTGGCTAACCCCTATTTGTTGGGATTGTTGGCAAGTGCCTCCAGCCCTTGTGTGCGAATAATTTGCCCGTCTTTCAGTTCCACTATCCTGTCTGCGAGCATGGCCACATCGTGGTCGTGCGTAACCATCAGGATCGTGCGGCCCTTGTCCTGTTTGTGGAGTTCCTGGAAGATGGAGAGGATTCCTTCGCCTGTCTTTGAATCGAGGTTTCCGGTGGGCTCGTCAGCCAGGAGCAAGTTGGGGTCATTGACCAGTGCGCGCGCTATGGCAGCCCTCTGCTGTTCTCCTCCCGAGAGTTCGTTTGGTCGGTGCGTCTTTCTGTGTCCGAGCCCGACGCGTTCAAGGAGTTTTTCTGAGAGATGTTTGATTGTTATTTTCTGTCGGCCAGCGAGGAGTCCTGGCAGCATCACGTTTTCCAGCACGGAGAGTTCCGGGAGCATATGATACGCCTGGAATACGAAGCCGAGTTTCAGGTTGCGGAAGAAGGCGCGCTGCCTTGAACTCAGCGAAGCGTAATCCTCTCCATTGCAGACAACGCTTCCCTTGTCTGGTGTCGCCAGGGCTCCCGCAATGTCGAGGAGTGTCGTTTTTCCGCTTCCTGAAGCCCCGAGCAATGCAACCCATTCTCCGCGCTGCACGCAGAGATCCACTCCTTGCAGCACTCTGACTTCTGTCTTATCGAGCCAGTAGCTTTTGAAGACATCCTTTATGGTGAGGAAGGCCCCCAGGGAACTGGCATTCATTTGGACTGTGTCATTCATAGCGCAGCGCCCTCGCCGGATCAAGTTTTGCGGCGCGCCATGCGGGAATGAGTCCGCCGACGGTGCAGAGGATCACCGCAGTGATGCTGATGACACTTACGTCAAAGCTTGTTATGTGTGCAGGAAGCTGGTTGAAGTAATAGAATTCTTTGGGGAAGAGGGCCGTGCCGGTCAGCTTTGAATAGGCATGCATTATGTCGTTTCGCCAGTAAATGACTGAGAAGCCGAGGATAGTGCCGCAGAGCGTGCCGATGAAGCCCACGAAAAAACCCTGTATGAGGAAAATGCGCATCACCGTGCCGGAAGAGGCCCCCAAGGATTTAAGAAGTCCAATTTCGCGGGTCTTTTGCACGACCACTGTTATCAGGGTGTTTGTGATGCTGAACGCTGCAACCAGCACGATAAAGACAAGGAGGAAGAACATCATGTTCTTTTCGACAGAGAGCACTCCCAGGAGCTGTTGGTTCATCTCCTGCCAGGTGCGGAGCTGATACTGAGGGAGTTTTCCGCTCAGGTGCTTGACGGCGCCTTTCAGGTTGAAAGGGTCGTTTGTCCAGATATAGACGACTGAGGCTGCGCCCCAAGGGATGCCGAAAAGTTCGTCGGCGTCGTCGAGGTTGAGGAAGAAAATATTGCGGTCGAAGTCGTACTTCCCAAAGGAGTAGATGCCGGTGATCCTGAACTCGTTCGGCAGGTAGACATCGGCGTCCTTCGACATCTCGTAGCCGCCATCCTTTTTCTTGTGAATCATTCTGGCGAGCCTGTCGGGAGCGTGGACTAGCAACTTGTCTCCGACGTTGGCGTGGAGCTCCCGCGAGATTATGTCGCTGATCATTATCTCCCCTTTGTTGAGGGAGTATTTGCCTTCCAGGATTTTTTCCTTGAGCTTGAGATTTCCGCTTTCAGTGCCGGGTTCTATGCCAATTGCAGCTTTCGGGAGGAATTTGTCGTCCTTTTGCACCAGCACCTGGCTATAGGCGATTGGCATAGCCTCGTAGCCGCAAGTTTTGACGGCTTTCACCACTTCGGAAGGTTTTTCAATGTAGCCCAGCCGGTAATCATAAACCTGTATGTGGGAAGTTGTTTCAAGGAGCTTTTCCTTCATGAGGTCGGTGAAACCGGTCATCACGGCAAGCACAACCATCAGCACGGCCACTCCCAGTGTCACGCCCAAAAGGGAAATGCAGGTTATCACCGAAACAGCATTCCGTTTCGGCCTCAGGTAGCGCCAGGCCAGAAAAAACTCAGTTCTAAGCTCCATATCTTGCAAGTCTCGTTTGCACTGGATGGAAAGCGTCAATATAATTGCAAACGCGCATTTTTCATGGCATTATCGGAAACTTTCACAAACGAGGACTCTCAATGGCGTTGGAAAAAGCAAGAATACCAGAACTCCTGGCCCCAGCCGGCACCCTTGCCGCAGCCTTGGCCGCCTACGACGCGGGCGCCGACGCCGTTTATGCCGGGCTTCCGCGCTTCAACGCCCGCGAACGCACCGAAAACCTCAGCCTGGATGAAATGTCCAAGCTTATCGCCTATGCCCGGAAGAACGGACGCAAGGCGTATATCGCACTCAATACGCTCATCAAGGAATCCGAACTCACAGAACTGGCCGGGCTTGTCGCCGAGACAAGCGCAATGAAACCAGATGCCTTTATCGTCCAGGACCTTGGCGTGCTGCGCATGATCCGCGATTTCTTCCCGGGCGTGCCCTGCCATGCATCCACGCAGATGGGGATACACAATTCGGTGGGTGTGCGAATGGCTCAAAAGCTTGGCCTCAAGCGGGTCATCCTTGAGCGTCAGGTCAGCATTGACGAATTGCGTATTCTGATGAGGCATGCCACTCTCGAAATCGAGGTCTTTGTGCATGGCGCCCTTTGCTGCGGGCTCTCTGGGCGCTGTCTTTTTTCCTCTTGGATGGGGGGCTGGAGCGGCAACCGCGGCAAGTGCAAACAACCCTGCAGGCGGCGTTTTTTCGGTCGTGACGGCAACGGCTTTTTCTTTTCCACCATGGATCTTTGCCTTATAGACCAGGTTCCGCTTCTCAAGGAAATCGGAGTCTCCTCGCTCAAGATCGAAGGACGCCTCCGCAATCCGGATTATGTGAAACAGACCGTCAGCGCCTACCGGCTTATGCTTGATGCAAAACAGGAGGAAGAGGGCGAGGTGCTTTCCAGAGCCCGGGAGATACTCACGAAATCGCTTGGCCGCAAATGGTCAACAGGCTTCAGCTCCCCGGAGGCCTGTTCCGAGCTTATCCACCACAGGGGGCTCGGAGTTTCCGGGCTCCTCTGCGGCGATGTTGTGGAACTTAAGCCGAATGGCTTTCTAGTCAAGGTCACCCGGCGAATTCATCTCGGCGACATTATTCCCGTCCAGCCCCGCTCCGGTGACGAGGGGCCCGCGATCACCATTACAAAGCTCTCTGTCAATGGCGTTCCAAGCAGCCGTGCGCTAAGGGACGAATTGGCCTTCATCCATTGCGATAAGCTGGTCTCTGTTGACGGTTTGGTCTTTAAGGTTGGCGAGTCCTTCGACACGATGCTTCCCCGCATGGCCGCTCTCCCTCCCTTGCGCCCGGCGCTTGACCTCTCAATACATATCTCTTCCTCCGGGGCAAAGATTGAATTGACAAATCTGAGGGAACGGCCTTCCTGGACTCTGGATGAGGCTTTCGCCACTGCCGAGAAGCGGCCTCTTTCGGCAGACACTGTACGCGATGAATTTGCCGCGAGCAGCTCCGAGAAGTTTGCCTGCGGGGAGCTCAAGGTTGAGATCAACGGTGATCTTTTCATCCCGGCGAGCCGCCTGAAGCAGCTTCGCCGTGACTTCTGGCTTTGGGCCTGTGAAAAAGCGCGGACGGAAGACCTGGACTCTCACCCTGCGCAGCGCCTCCGCAATTTTACGGGGTGGTATTCCAGCCAGAAATCTTTTGCCTTTTCAACTGCTCCGGAAAATACCTATGCGCTTGCCCGCAGGGATTCAGTCCCAAAGGATTGCAAAGGCGTTGCTGCGCGTCCTGTTGCCGATTGCGGGCCGGACGAGGAGGCGATCCTTCCGGCCTTTTGCCCGGAAGACAAGCTTTCCCTGCTCTCCGCCAAGATTCGGGCGGCATATGGAAGGGGGGTCCGGCGTTTTCGCGTCACATCACTCTATCAGTTTGAATTGCTTCGCAAACTTCAGGATACTGTCATTGCAAGCTCCTTCCCTTTGCCAGCCTGCAACAGCCTGGCCGTGGCGGAATTGAAGGCTTTGGGCGTTAGCAAGGCGCAGGCGTGGCTCGAACTCGAATCACAGGAGATCGTGCAGCTTTTGGCGCGCGCCCCGCTGCTTATGGAGATATTCTGCTTTGGGCGTATGCCGCTTCTTGCAACCCGTGCCGTTGTCCCTGCCGACGGGGAGCTTCGCGATGTTCGCGGCAGCCTCTTCACCGTCGACAAGTCGGCGGAGGAATATCTCACCTGCGTTTATCCGGCGCTTGCGCTGGCCTTGCCTTCTGTCCAAGGCGTGGCGAACTACTATGATCTTACGCATGCCTCCTTGGAGGAAAACGAGAGTTCCCGCTTCAACTACGACCGCGCCCTTTCGTAAAGGGGACATCTTTATTTGGCAGGGGATACTGTTGAAGCCGGGTATTTTTTTTTGAGTTCGGGGAGGAGTTGTTCGCGCGTCGCCTTCTTTTTAGCCAGGAACCAGTTTATGACATACTGTCTTGTGCTGATGTAGCGCTGGCAGCCCGATGCTAGCCCGGCGCGGAGCAGGAGTTCATCCTCAGAAGCGCCCTTGTAGGTCTGAGCGAGCTTCTGCATGAGGCCGCTTGTAAGCTCCTTCTGCTTCTGCGAGACAAGGCTGAACTTTACCTTGCCTTTTGCTTGCTCGTAGGGGATGGGAGTGGATTCTTTTGCTTCCACCGAGTAGAAGAGCAGCTTGGGTGTGCCGCGCATGAAATCGATTGGTTCCGAACACTGTCCTGTTTTAATCTTGATCAGTTTCTCGGCGACGGCTGGATAGAATCCCATTGAGGTGAACTTCTCTTTATCCATCCAGCCCAGATCGCTCCATTCCTGAATGGAATCTGGCTTTGTTTTTGCAAGCTTGATCTTCTTTTCGTTATCCTGCTGGGTGCCGTCGAGCTTAAGGCTTTTGAGGTGGTTTGTTGCGGGTTCGGAAAATTCTTCGGGGTGTGCCTTGTAGTGGGCCTCCAGCTCTGCTTCCGTGAAGCTCTTCGGATCAATCTTGGAATTGGTCTCGGAAGACTTGTATTGGCTGATTATGAGCGACTGTATGTAATTGTCGTTGAAGGCGCCTTCAGCGAGTGCCGCCTGGAAGAGGGTCTCGTCGTTGATGCCCTCCTCTCCTGCCTTTTTTTTCTCCTCCGGGGAAAGCGTGTCGGGGGTCTTGCCTGCTTTGTTTGCGAAGCGGAGGTAGTAGAAATCGAGCTCATCCTTGCTGATCCCGCCGGGGCCGACCTTGATGAGCAGGTTTTTCATCGGCCCCTGCGGGATATCCTTGATGATGGTCTGCTTCTGTGTTGTGGCTCCTCCAGATTGTTTCCGGGCGTCTGCACTTTTCGCTGGCAGGCATATGACCGTGATTGCAAATGCGGTGATGATTCTCTCTAAAAGGAAATATTTCATTGCCTTCCCTCCCAAAATATATTTCTACGCAAAATAATTCATAATTTCAATTTTTCAAAAAACTTATGATAAGAGCCAGGCTGCTGGCATTTATTTTTTGTTGATTTTCGTTGACTTCAGTTTTAGCGGCAGTTTGTTTTCGTCAACGGTGAGTTTCGCAATGTTTTCTGTTGTTATCGTCAGAACGGAATCCATTATTTCAGCCTTGATTCTGCCGAATGCATTTTTGTTCTCAAGTTCAAAGACAAGATAGAACATTGAACCGTCCTCATCGACTATGACGTCTAGGGAGTCAAAGAATCGGCTGCTGATTTGTGAGGCCGAATCCGAGATGTTTTCATAGGTTTTGAGCTGTTCCCATTCCCAGGAGGCAGGGAAGTTGAGCTCACAGTGGGACGAGGCGTTGCGGTAGCTTACGGGGGCCTGGTATTTGTTGTATTTCTTCAACTCATCGAACATCATTTCGGAAAGCACGGTCGGGACCCATTTGTCGTTTGTCCCGTGCCACATGAAGATCGCGGTGTACGGGGCATTCTGCGCGAATGAAATGGGCGAACGCCGCAGATAATCGAAATCGTTGTCTGGTGCTGGCGGAGTCTTCATTTCAGCGAGTATGGGCTTCTTGAAGAACGGCAGAGAGTTTCCGTACCAGTATTTGAGGTCATAGACGCCCTGTCCCGCCACGGCTGCCGCAAAGATGTCGGGGTGTTTTAGCGCCATCAGCATGGCCATCATTCCGCCCATGGAGCGCCCTGTTATATATACCCGCCTCTTGTTAATATTGTAGTTTTTGAAGGCGTAGTCTATGGCGTCAAGTATGTCCCGTTGGGCCGGAATTGCGGCGAGTGAAGTTTGGCCCGGACTGTTCAAGCCGTGGAGTTCCGGGCATATCACGATGAAATTCTCCTTTTCGGCAGTTTCATAATATCCCAGGCCTTTAGCCTGCTTTTTGTCGCAGCCCATCCCGTGTGCGACAATCACCAGGGGCAAGGGCGTTTTGTTGTCGCAGGAATCAGGGACGTAGCCAGCTGCCGTCTGCTCCGTCGAATCGAAGCTGCTTTTGTACGTGAACTCTATCTCCTTTGCTGCGCAGAGAGCGAGTGAGGAGGCGAGCGCCAGCGCCGAAAACAATGCCTTTCTGAGCATGGTATTTTCCTTTTGTCTGACAGGCGGAGTTTTAAGCGCCGCTTGTGAGCTTTGGGGGAATATAGGAGCTGGCGTGTGGCCTGTCAATCTTTTCTGCCGTCTCAATCTATGGGGTGGAGCTGGAACTGTTCAAGAGACAGTTCCCCGTATTCGGCGCTAATTGAGAGAAGGCCTCCTTTGCCTCGCGGGAGATTCCCGATGATTGTCCGCGCGCCGTCCACGCAGAGATCGAGGATTTCATCGTGCGCCACGAGTTCGATCCTGAACTCCGGCTTGAGAAGCTCCGTCACCTGGTCAATCGAGTTGTCTCCGCGGTCGAACACGATTTTTCCAGAGGCAGGGAGTATTTCGAGTTGACGCTCCCACTGGTTGAAATGGAATCTCAACGCCTTTGCCGCCTTGCCCTTTTGCATGACCACCGCGGTGAGCTTGAAGTTTTGTGGAAGTCCCTCAAATTCGACAGCTTCGATGTCGTTTTTCGCGTTGAAGTGAAGCGAATCATTGGCAAAGTTTGCTGTGGGAGTGGCGTTTTTTGGGGTAATGGTGTAGCGCTCAGAACACTCGAAGTCCATCTCGGGTACGAAACCTGTCGCAAGCGTTCCGTCCTGCCTCTGGATGAGCTCGCGGAACACAAGTTTGCCTCCGAAGAGTCTTGCCTTCTGTTCGTCGCGGCTTGGCAGCCAGCCGACTATGAGGCGGCGGCTGTTTTTCCACGCGGCGCTCTTCATTACCCTGACGAGGGGACAGCCGAGGAGATCCTGGGCGGGGCATTCCCAAGGGCCTTCGATACTCCTGGCTATCCTGTAGAAAGTCGAGCCGGCGAGGCCGAAGATGAGATAATGCCAGCCGTTCCATTCAAAGTAGTCGGGGCATTCGGGATCGCCGTTGGAGAAGAGAACTGGTGTGATGGGGCTCCAGTTTTTAAGGTCGCGCGAGGAGAAGTGCCCGATGCAGCCTGCGCTTCCGAACGGGCGGTCCTTTGAGTTTGTCGTGATGAACATCTGGTACACACCATGTTCGTCGCGGAACACGAAGGGATCACGGAAGGAGGCGCCATAGCCCTCCGGCGGGCCGAAGAGTGGCTTTTCAGGCTTTTCAAAGGAGACGCCGCCATCCCTGCTTTGCGCGATGCAGAAATACTCGCCGCCTTGGGGCAGGGGACGCAGCGCGTAGAACGCGTAGACCGTGTTTTCCTTGGGGACTGCCAGGAGCGAGCCTGTGCAGATGCTGCCGTCGCCCTTTTCTGTTTCGAGCGGCAGGGCTATCGGGTGCTGTGTCCAGTTTTTGAGGTCGCCACTGCTCGCATGCGCCCACTGGTGGCCACCCATGTATCCGACGACGGGATGATTGTGGTGCCCCTCGTCGAGCAGGTAGTAGAGGTGGAACCTGCCGCCATCGTAGAAGGGCATGCAGTCGCCGACAAAAAACCTGTCTTCAGCTGGTTTGAAGTATTGCATCATGTGAACCTTTCCTCTTGCTGGTTTCCATATAATTTTAGGAGTTTCTTCCCTTCCGGGCAATGGAAAAATGGCGCAATTATTGTATTTTTGAGACATTATCAATTTAGTTCGTGCTTATACATAGGGTATGTGATATGAAAAAAGAGCCTATTGTTGACCTTGAGCCGCGCGATTTCAGACACAGAGTCCATCCCAACATCACACAGAGGATACAAGGAGGCAAAGGCGATTTTTCGATCTCGTGCGACTTTCTTGGCTTCCCTTTTTCCCGCTTCAAAGGAACGATGCGGTTCAATCATCCTCGTCCGCCCTTTGCAAGGATATTCGTGCTTGAGTCTGGCCAGGTTGTGCTTAAGACGCCCGAAGGCCGCCACCTCCTCAAAAGCGGCAATATCTATTTCCTCCCGCCAGAGCAGGCGTTCGAGGCCAGCTACCTGAGGGCAAAGATAAAGGGCTTTCATCTTTATCTCTCAGACGGCCTGGGTTTCCCGGTGGGGACTGGCATCAAGGGAGTCCCGGCGCTCAGCGACAGCCGCGTTTTCGCTTCCATAATGGCCGCCGTCGAGAGTGGCGAGCCCGCCCTCTATTCAGCCGCGGTTTTTCAGGCGGTGCTGCAGTTCTGCCGTCCTCTTTTTCCGGAGCTTGAGGCGAGGGCGGCCCTGAGCCCGACCTACAGGAAGGTGCTTGAGATGCTTGCAGGCGCAAATCCGGAGTCGTTGCGCGTGGGGGAAATCGCAAAGACCCTGAGGATATCGCGCGCGGCGCTTTCGAAGGGTTTTCAGCGGCAGTTCAAGATGCCGCTCAAGCGCTTCATTCTCGACTCGGCCTTGAGGCGGGCGAAGTCATTGCTGCTGGAAACAGACATGAGCGCCTCAGAAATCGCGGCAAGTCTCGGCTACAGGGAGGCCGGGCATTTTCAGCGTTTTTTCCGCGCTGAAGTCGGCATGACTCCCTTGGGATATCGAGGGAACAGGAAGACGGAGCATCCCCTCTGAGTTTTCGTGTCAACCAAGATGAAGACAATGCTTGAATAATCATGGAACAGTGACATTTTTATTTCTGAATTTTGTTGTGAAAAAATATTCAGGAGAAGTCTGATGACGGCGAAAATAATTGATGGGAAGCTGATTGCGGCTCAAGTGCATGAGGAGACTGCAAAGGATGTGGCGTATCTGGCCCAGGCGCATAGCCTTCAGCCGGGCTTGGCGGTTGTCCTTGTGGGTGAGGATCCCGCGTCGAAGGTTTACGTCGGCATGAAGGTCAAAAAGTGTGGTGAACTGGGGATATACTCGGAGAAGATTGTGCTGCCTCAGACGGCTTCGCAGGCGGAGCTTCTTGCTGTCGTGAAACGACTCAACGAGAATCCGAAAATCAATGGCATACTTGTGCAGTCGCCACCGCCGCCGCAGATAGACGAGGCGGCAGTGATTGCGGCGATTGACCCGCGCAAGGATGTCGACTGCTTCCATCCGGTGAACGTAGGCAAGATGCTGATCGGGGACGAGGACGGTTTTTTGCCCTGCACTCCCTACGGCGTGATGGTGCTCCTTCAGCGGAGCGGCATTGATCCTGCTGGCAAGCATGCGGTGATCATTGGGCGCTCGAACATCGTGGGCAAGCCGATGATGGCGCTTCTTGTGCAGAAGGCGAAGGGGGCGAATGCCACTATCACTGTCTGTCACTCGCGCACCCCGGACATCGCGGAGCATACGCGGCGTGCGGATATTCTTATTGCAGCAATCGGGAAGGCGGAGTTTGTAAAGGCGGATATGGTCAAGGATGGCGCGGTCGTAGTGGACGTGGGTATCAACCGTGTGGATGACGCTTTGGCCAAGAATGGTTACCGCCTTGTCGGTGACGTGGCTTATGATGAGGTTGCGGCGAAGGCTTCTTACATCACGCCCGTTCCTGGCGGGGTGGGGCCAATGACCATTGCCATGCTGATGCA
>Ga0154565_1151_pt1 | contig 13310 bp, 8 predicted proteins | sample RifGroF2_FD_105708 | JGI IMG/M metagenome (GOLD analysis project Ga0154565, IMG submission 105708) | Lentisphaerae bacterium GWF2_52_8 | reverse complement strand
GTGATGGGGACACCGGCCAAACCCGCCTGGCCGATGCGGTTAAGCACCTCTTTACGCGTAAGCATACAGCCGCCGCATTGCAGGATTAGCCTGTATTGGCTGAGATCCGACGGAAAATCGCGCCCCGCCACGGTATCAATCTTCAGCGGGCCTCCCACAAACTCCGCCAGCCATTTCGGCAGCTTCACTCGCCCGATATCGTCTTCAATTGGATGATGGCTGCAACCTTCCGCAACAAGGATACGGTCGCCGGGCTTTAGGCCGCGAATGGCCGCGGCGCCGGCAGCAAAAACGTCCAGTTCCCCCTTGAACCGGGCGAACAGTATGGAAAAAGTGGTGCAGGACACATCCCGCGGAGTACCTTTCACCATAAGGTCTACAACCTGGGAATCGCAGACCGTTAAAGCCGGTTTCCGTGAAAGGGCGCTTAACGCCAGCGGATATTCATTTTCGGTGACGGTCAGGAACATGGAGCCGTGGTCAAGGAGATCCCTCATCACCTGCACCTGGGGCAGTATTATTCGGCCTTTAGGCGCTTCCTTATCTACGGGGATGATAAGGACCGCGGTTTCCCCCGGCTTCACCAGGTCCCCTACGATGGTCCTGGGCCCGGCGTCTTTTGCAGCGGTTATCTCAAGCAGTCGATCCTTTATTTCTTTTATCGTCCGCTCCCTGAGAGCAGGCGAGATCGTTGAACAGAGCACGGGCCTGCCGGTCCGCCCCTCCAGCATTGCCAGATACTCACTGCGCGGCTCAGCCGTGTCCGTTTTGTTCACTACGGAGATAAGGGGTATGCCTTTCTCCCGGGCGGCTGCCGCCACCGCTTCCTCGCACTCGCCCCAGATTCCGGACTCGGTCACAAGCAGGGCGACGTCGGCCCTGTCAAATATCTTTTTTGTCCGCCCGATACGGAGAACGCCGAGTTCCGAGCCGTCATCCAGGCCGCCGGTGTCCAGAAACACCACCGGACCGACCGGCAGCAGTTCCATGCTTTTTTCAACCACATCAGTGGTAGTTCCCGGCACAGGGGATGTTATGGCCACATCCTGCCCGGAGATCATGTTCAGAACGCTGGACTTCCCCACATTGGTGCGTCCGAAGATGGCTATCTGCAGCCGCATGGATTTTGGTGTTTTTTGCATAATTAACCTGAAAAATGCAGTTGCATTTTTCCCCTCGCGGAGCTCGGGTGCGCTTCGCGCGGCATACGCCCTCGAAAACCCTGCGCGCATAGCGCTTGTTTTTCGACCCGCTGCTGCGGGGAATCCTGCATAATTTTGTTCACCTGATTTTCCAATGGAAACCATGTTAAACTGCAGGATTCAGGTTAAATATTCCTTAACGAGGGACCGGCCCGCTTGCCTTCAGCGTATGGCCCGGGCCTGCGGCCCTTGTCCTGCCGAGGCCGGCTATAATACTGTTAACGCACGCGGCGCAATTTTCCGAAGTGTCGCTCACGCATATCTTATCCGGGTAAATGGCATAATCTTCCCTGTATTCCAACGGGCCGACATTGGGCATTATGACATTGGCTCCGCAGCGAAGCGCTTTCTGGCGGCCGAGCGGATCCACGGTCCCTATAGCCGTTGTGGCCGGGATATGGGCGTTGAGGGTAAGCAACCTGGTCAAGGCCACGGCTTTCAGAGCAAGATCAATAGAGCAGCCCGGGGCAGGGCCGAGCGGAGTATCCGGATGGGGAATGAAAGGTCCTATGCCGACCATGTCAAGGTTCAGCTCTTGAAACCGCAGCAGGTCTCCGGCGAGGATTTTAAACGACTGGCCGGGGACCCCTGTCATTATTCCGGACCCGACCTGAAAACCGGCTTCTCTAAGCCATTTCAGGCAGTTGAACCGGTTCTCGAAAGAAGAGTCGGGTTTCAGCATAGCGAATAAACCCGGATCGGAAGTCTCGAAGCGCAGCAGGAAGCGGTCCGCCCCCGCTTTTTTGAAGGCGGCGTATTCGTCCCTGGTCCGTTCCCCCACTGAAAGCGTGACGGCCGCGCCCGTCTCTTTTTTTAGGACGCGGATTATGGAGCAGAGCCTTTTTACGTCGAAATAGACGTCTTCCCCTGATTGCAGGACAAGAGTGCGGATATCCAGGGCCGCGGCCGCGAGGGCCGCCTTCACTATTTCGCTTTCCGTAAGGCGATAGCGCCTGACTTTTGCGTTTTTTGCGCGCAAGCCGCAATAAAGACAGTTCCTTTTGCAGATGTTGGAAAACTCTATTATTCCGCGCACATGGATGTCGTCGCCGCAATGGAGGCGGCGGATCTCATCGGCTTTCTGGAAAAGCCAGGATGCCGAGGCGGGATCGCTAAGAATATCGGTGATCTCTTTGATGGTCATGGCTGTCTGCCGGCCGGTTAGAAACAAAGGTCGCGTTCTCCGTTTTTTATACGATCGTAATAATCACGCAGTCTGCCGCGTATTTCCTCGCTATATGCGTCCGAAACCAGGATTTCCTGTATTTCCATGAGTATCAGTTCCTCCCCTTTTACCCTGGTGTCAGGGGAGGCGAAATCGTCCAGCCATTCCCGGAAGGTCAGCACCGCGTTCAGTTTGCAGAAGCGGCCTTCCCGGCCGCTCTTGAGCATTTTCATGATATGGTCCCCGGTGCGGCCGCAGCGGTACCCTGAAGTGCAGAAAGAAGTTATGTGTCCAAGGCAGGCCAGTTCCCCTATTACTTCATCCAGCGAACGGGTGTCTCCGAGCATGAACTGCTGGCGTTCGGACTCCTGCCCATTGTTACCACCGGCATAAGCGCCTATTCCGATCCTGCTGGCCGCGTCCCGCTGAGTGCACATGGAGATAACTTCGCGGATAACGTCCGGGGTCTCCCTGGCGGTGACCAGCATGCCAGCGTAAGGTATAGAGAGGCGCAGAACGGCTACCAGCTTCTTAAAATCCCTGTCGCTGACTTTTTCGGGAATACTCCTGGTCAATCCGGCCCCGGGGGCATCCTCTATCCGCGGGAATGAAATAGTGTGCGGGCCTATGCCGAAGGTCTTTTCCAGTTCCTTAGCGTGGGCTAGCAGGCCCATAACTTCGAACTTCCAGTCACCCAGCCCGAAAAGCGCGCCGAGCGCCACATCATCTATCCCGGCCTCAAAAGCCCGATGCATGGAGTAAAGGCGCCAGCGGAAATCCGATTTCGGCGTGCCTCCGGGATGATATGCGGCGTAGCGTCCACGGTGGTATGTTTCCTGGAAGACCTGGTACGTGCCGATGCCCGCCTCCTTGAGTTTTTTCAGATCAAGAACGCTCATCGGCGCGGCGTTGACGTTTACCCTGCGTATCTGGCCGACGCCTTTGCGGGTATTTACCCTCACAGAGTAGATGGCCCTTATTGCTTCGGCGATATAATCGGCCCCGGTGGCTGCATGCTCGCCGAAAACGATAACCAGCCGTTTATGCCCGATGGCACCGCAGAGCACCTCGGTCTCTTTTTTTATTTCCTCCACCGAGAGCATGCGCCTTATGGCCTGAGCGTTATCCTTGCGGAAACCGCAATACAGGCAGTTATTTCCGCAGAGGTTTGAGCAATAAAGCGGGGCGAAAGTCACTACGCGGTTGTTATAGATCTTTTTTTTGAGGCGTGCCGCCGCATCAAACATTTCCTCCAGAAGTTCCGGAGCCTCCACGGCCAGCAGCGCTGCGGTCTCCTCCGGCTCCAGGGTTTCGCAGGAGGCAAGGGATTTCTTCAGTATACGCCTTATCACTGCGGTTCCGGGAGCGGCTTTCCCAAGGGCTTTTTCTATTGCCTTTTCATCAATGAAATCCCGGCCGGCCTGAAGATATTGCGAGATACCGTCTTTTAGTTTGATTTCGCTGGTAGTCATATAGGCGTGCCTTTTTTGCCGCGGCTTTTCCGCGTTTACTGTTTCCCGGCCGACTGCTGAGCCGGAACCGCGCTCTTGAGGCATACGCGGAAAGTAGTGCCTTTCCCATACTCAGACTCCACTGTAACATTCCCCCCGTAGAGTTTGACGACTTTATCCACGATAGATAGCCCCAGGCCGCTGCCTGGAATATTGCGCGTATGGGCGTTCTTTATCCGGGTAAATTCCAAGAAAAGCCTGCCGCTTTCTTCTTTTGTCATACCGATGCCGGTGTCGCGGCAAATGATGTTGACCCAGCCTTGCGAAGCTTCGATCTCCAGGGTAACTTTGCCGCCGGGTTTATTATACTTTACCGCGTTGGTAAGCAGATTTGACAGTATCATATCCATTTCTCCGGAGTCGGCGTTCAGCGGCAGTTCCGGCGGAAGCCGCAGTTCCAGTTTAACACCGGCGGTTTTTGCCTGTTCCGCTACGGCATCGGCGGCGTTAACGGCCTGTTTCGCAAGGTCCAGGGGCGCCAATTCGCGTTTCTTCCGCCCCGACTCCAGCCGGGTAAGGTCTAGCAGGTCCAGCACGAGCTTGCGCATCCCGCCCAGGCGGATAAGGCTGCGCTCCACAATGCTTTCATAGTCTTTCAAAGCCTCACCCTTTACCCGCTCGTTCATCAGATGCATATACCCCTCCACCGCCGACAGCGGGGATTTAAGCTCATGCGCAAGCACGGAAATGAACTGGAAGCGGATATGGCGTTTTTCCTCCTCCAGCTTGCGCGCCTTGCGCTGGAGATAAATATGGCGGGCCGCTTTCTGCAGCGTGGCGCGGAGTTCCTCCGGGGTGAACGGCTTGGCCAGGAAATCAAACGCGCCGCGCTTGGTGGCTGTCACCGCTACTTCCAGGGAAGCGAAAGCGGTTATCATTATTACCGCTATATCCCTTATGCCGTCGCCGGCCTTTTCAAGCAAGTCCAGGCCGGTTATATCGGGAAGCTTGTAGTCCAGCAAGATTATGTCCGGCTTGGCGGCCGCTATTATCTCCGCTGCTTCGGCGCCGGTGGCAGCGGCTGTCACCGTAAAATTCACACGGTCCGAGAATTCCGGCAGCTGTATTTCATAGCCTTCTATAGAGCGCTCCGCCCCGGAACGCATGCCGGCTTCGTCATCAACAATAAGCACCTTATATGTCTGCATAGTTCTCTCCTGCGCGCTAACGCCTGAAATTAAAATCCCGTCGCTCATTCCGTTTATCGGCGGCCGTAGTCAAGGTGCCACGATCGGCCTCGGCACGGAACGGTCCTCGGCTGGAGTCTGCGCCCGTTTTGGCAGGGAGACGGTAAAGGTGGTTCCCGTAGGCCCTTTCGCGGCGTCCGACCTGGAATCCACCGATATGCCGCCTTTATGGACCTTTATTATTCCGTAGGAGACCGCCAGGCCGAGCCCGGTACCTTTACCTATCTGTTTAGTGGTGAAGAAGGGCTCGAACACTTTTTTCCTGTTCTCCTCGGCTATCCCGATCCCTGAATCGGTCACGCTGAAGCAAACAGAGCCGCCGCGCTGGAAAATAGAAACCTTGAGCGAACCTCCGGATGGCATCGCTTCCACCGCGTTGGTGACCAGGTTCGACAGGACCTGGATTACCTGGTCGCCGTCCACGTCCGCGTCAAAATCTCCGGTATCGTGCGCTATCTCAACGCGTATCGTGCCCGGCAGAGGAAGCCCCTTGAAATAATCATCCACCAGCTTCCGGATATCGGTTTTTTTAAAGAAAGGCTTATTCTTGCGCGCGAAGTTCAGAAGCCCTCCTACTATTTTCTTGCAGCGGTCCGCCTGCTCGGTCACCATTTTCGCGTCCATGAAGGCCCGGGAATCTTTATCACACTGTTCCGCCAGCAGGTGGGAGTACAGCAGGACGACTCCCAACGGGTTGTTAAGCTCATGCGCCACTCCGGCCGCAAGCTGGCCCATGCTGGCCAGTTTTTCCGACTGCAGCAGGGCCTGTTTGGTCTTGGCGAGTTGGCTGTAAGAGGAAGCCAGTTCATCGGCGGTCACCTTCAGCCTCTCTATCGTATGTGGCAGACACATTTCGCTTTCCGCAAGGCCTCTATAGATAGCGGTAGCGTGCTCGACACAGGTCTGGTAGCCGCAGGCGCCGCAATTCAGTTCGTCTTCGGGCGCCGGCTTGCCCATATTCTTGAGAATCTTCTTTAGCTCTTCGGCCGGCGGAGTGATAACGCGCCTGTCCTCCGGCCGGAATCCCGTAGAATAGTCAAGGTTGCGGTACTTGCGGACCTGTTCTTCCCAATCGTTTATTTTCAGCGAGTGGTAGCTTTTTTTAGCGTAGCGGCGCAAAGCGGCCTGCCTGGAATATCTGGAGTTCTTTACCGTCATGCCGGGCCCCATCAGGCAGCCATTGCAGCAAAGCAGGTCCAGGAAGTCGGCGTCCATGTCACCGTGTTCAAAATTCTTCAGGGCTTCCGTAAAATTCTCCAGCCCTTCGGTGGAAAGGAACTTGCCGCTCAAAAGGTCCTCCTCAAATTCGGAGGAGCTCAGCAGCCCGCCGCCCATCGGGTAAAGTACTCCTTTGGCCGGGTAAGGCGGATCAAAATGGGAGTTGAGCGCAGTTCCAGGCGTGATGCCGGCCGTTTGCAGAAGTTCACGCAGTTCGCGGAAGGTTATTACGCAGGAGATATCTCCGGGATGGCGGAGTGCTTCGTCTTTTTTGGCCACACAGGGCCCGGAAAAAACCACGTTAACCTGCTGCCCGTAGCAGGCTTTTATGATACGCGCGGCCGCCAGCATGGGCGAGACTATCGGAGACAGATTTTCCGCCATCGCCGGATGGTATTTCTCGATATAGGACACTATGGCAGGACAAGCCGAACTTATGTATTTTTTTCCAGGATTCTCGCTTACAAGCCGCCTGTAATTAAGGGAAACTATGTCCGCTCCGAAGGCGACCTCGGTCACGTATTTGAACCCTATGCATTTCAGCATCCCGGCGAATCTCAGCGGGTCCAGATCGGAGAATTCCACAGGGAAGCTTGGAGCCAGGCAGATGGCCGTAGGTGCGCCGGAAGCCAGAAGCTCCCGGGCCGCGCTGAGGGAGCTCCTCACTTCCTTGGCCTGCCGGCTGCACATCAGCACGCAATTGGCGCAGCCTATGCAGCGTTCCTTTATAACTTCCGCCTGGCCGCCGGCTATTCTGATGGCCTTGGCCGGGCAGCCCCGGACGCAGGTATAGCAGGTCTTGCATTTTTCCTTTATGGTGGTTACAAGGGGTAATTTGTCGTTCATGATGCTGGTACTGTGATGCCTGACGCCCGCAGATACGAACCGCGGGCCGCTGTAACTGTTCCGGCTTATGCCCGAAGAAGGCGCCGGACTTCGGCCCTGAGCTGTTCCGGCCGCACCGGCTTGTCCATAAGCGCGTCGGCTTTCACCCACGAGGCCGCATCGCCGCTGGTCGCAGTGAAGTTGAGCCCGGTGGAGCCCGCGACAGCCGTGAGTATTATCACCGGCGTCTTGGAATAAAGTTTCTTAATATGGTGGCACAGCACGAACCCGGAGTCCGTGTTCTCCATCATTAGGTCCACTATCGCCAGGTCGGGAACGGTGGTAAGAATGGCTTCTTCGGCCGCTTCCTGGCTCTGAACAGTCGTCACTTTATAACCGTCGGCTTTCAGTGTAAGGGAGACCTGCTCCAGTATATCCATGTCGTCGTCTACTACCAGAATGTTCTTTTGTGTGCTCATATATTACCTCGGCCGCGCGTCAGCAAAGGACGTCGCGTTTATTGTAGTGGGTATGAAGCAGTTCGTGGCTTTTATGGCTTAGAGGCGCCCCCAGGAACTCGTCGTAAAGGCGCTTCACCTGGGCGTTCTTGTGGCTGACACGGAGCGGGGCGTCCTTATCTATCTGGTGCAGGGCGCTCATACGCGCTTTTACCGCTTCCATGTCTGCTCGCAGCGGCTGGCCGCCGCCATTGATACAGCCGCCGGGGCAGGTCATAACTTCTATGAACTGCAGGTCGGACCGGCCGGCCTTTATTTCTTCCAGCAACTTACGGGCATTCCCGAGGCCCGAAACCACCGCAGCCCCGAGTTCAATGTCGCCGGCTTTAACCCTCATTTCCTTCGCGCCTTTCATCCCACGCAGTTCCTGAATGGTGTAATCCTTCATTTCTTTACCCGTTATAAGGAAGTAAGCGCTGCGTACTGCTGCCTCCATCACGCCACCCGATGCGCCGAAAAGCTTGCCGGCGCTGGAACGCTCGCCAAAAGGGGTATCGGGGAGTTCCGGCTCTAGCGCGGCAGGATCTATGCCTGTGACCCTGAAGAGTTCGGCCAGTTCGCGGGTGGTGAGAACGTAATCCACATCGCTGTAATACTCTCGCCCCATCTCTGCCCGGCCGCATTCGAATTTTTTCGCGGTGCAAGGCATTATGGAGACGCAGACTATATTCGCCGGGTCTATCTTCTCCCGGGCGGCGAAGAACGTTTTAACAAGAGCGCCCATCATCTGCTGCGGGCTCTTGCAGGTGGAGAGATTAGGCATATATTCCGGATAGAACTGCTCCACGAACTTGATCCAGCCGGGGGAACAGCTGGTGAACATCGGGAGCACTCCGCCGGAAGTGGCGCGCTTGACCAGCTCGGACCCCTCTTCCATTATAGTCAGGTCGGCGGTAAAGGACGTGTCAAAGACCCGCTTGAAACCGACGCGCCTGAGCGCGGCCACCATCTTACCGTCCATGTCCGTACCGGCCTTGTAATGGAACTCTTCAGCGATGGATACCGAAACCGCCGGGGCGTGCTGCACAACCACCGTTTTTCCCGGCGTGTTAAGGGCCTTGAGAACCTCCGTAACATAGCTGTGCTCGGACAGAGCGGCGGTGGGGCAGACAAGCACGCACTGGCCGCAGTTGACGCAGCTGGAAACATTAAGCCCTTTGTTATACGCGGTCCCGACGAAAGTCTTGGAGCCGCGCTGAATAAAATCTATCGCCGAAACTCCCTGGACTTCCTCGCAGACCCGAACGCATTTTCCGCAGAGTATGCATTTCTCCGGGTCGCGCACTATGGAAGGGCTGGAAATATCCTTGTCGCGCCGGGTCCTGGCTCCGCGGAAGATCCTCTGCCGGACGCCGTGTTCCCGGGCGAGCCGCTGGAGGTCGCAATCACCTCCGCGGATGCAGTAGAGGCAATCGTCGGGATGGTTGGAAAGCAGAAGTTCCACAACCGTTTTGCGGGCCTGCATTACCTGCGGGGTGCTGGTCTTTATCTTCATCCCCTCCGCGGCGGGATAAGAGCAGGAGGGAACAAGCGACGGCGCTCCTTCAACCTCTACCACGCACATTCTGCAGGCGCCTGAAGGCAGAAGCCCGTCAATATAGCACAGAGTGGGGATCTTTATCCCCTCCCGGGTAAGCGCCTGGAGTATGGTTTCACCTTCTTTCGCATTTATCTTTTTTCCGTTAACTTCTATATTAAGCATGTTATCACCTCGTTCTTATTGCTCCGGCTGAGTGAATTCTATGTCACAGCGCAGGCACCGGCGCGCCTCGCAAAGAGCGCGGGACTCCGCGATGCAAAGCTCGACCTCTTTGAAGCTCTTTTTCCGAGCGGCGGCGGATAGGAGAGCGACGGCCACCCTGCCGGCCGTTTCACCTTCGTCCCCGGCATGTACGGGTTCCACATAAACGGTGGGAAGCCGTACCTTGTTCAGGGTCCTGAGCTGCCTGCCCGTCATGAAGCGGTCTATCATGACGGCCGCGTTCTTGCCGGCTGCAATGGACCGGATGACCGTGTTGGGGCCGGTCACAACATCTCCGCCTCCAAATACACCGGGACGCCCGGCGGAACAGGACTCTTCGTTGATGATCAGGGTGCCGTCTTTGTCCAGCTTCAGTCCGTCGATAAGGCCTGTTTCCGGATCTTCGCTGATGGCGACAATAAGTGTGTCCAAGCCGACCACATGGCCGCTGCCTTTTATCGGGACCGGCCTGGCGCGGCCGCTGTCATCGCGCGGGCCCAATTCGTTCTTGATGAACTTTACGCCGGTAAGTCGGCCGCCTTTGGTTTCAAGGCTGGCCGGGGCTTCAAGGGTCTCAAGCCGGATGCCCTCATGAAGCGCCGCCTCTATCTCTTGTCCGTAGGCCGGCATCTCCTCGCGTGTACGGCGGTAGAATATAGTCACCGAAGCAACGCCTTTCTGACGAACTGCGACGCGGGCCGCGTCCACGGCCGAGTTGCCTCCGCCTATGACCGCAACCCGTCCGCGGGCCAGGGCCTTGCCTTCCAGATTGTGCGCCTTGAGGAAGCGGATGCCGGGGATGACTCCTTGCGCGTCCTCACCGGGTAGCCCAAGTTTCTTGCTTTTATGCGCGCCCAGCGAGAGGTAGACGGCCTTGTAGCCTTCCTTGAACAGTTTCTCCATGTTGAGGTCGCGGCCCAGGGCTTTGTTGCATTTAAGCTCGATGTTGTCGTTGAGCAACGACGCTATTTCCCGCTCAAGCACCTTCCGGGGAAGCCTGTATTCAGGTATGCCGCAGGCCAGCATGCCGCCGGGTTTGCGTTCCTTTTCGAATACGGTAACTTTATAGCCCTGGAGCGAAAGCAGATGCGCGGCGGTCAGCCCGGAAGGCCCTGCCCCGATCACCGCCACGCGGGAAGCGTCTTTTTTAGCGGGCTTGGCCGCGTATTTAAAGGCGGAAGGCCGCACTTTATCCACAATAAAGCGCTTAAGCGTGCGGATAGCTATCGGCTCTCCCCCGGTGGTCCCGCAGCGGCATACCATTTCACACGGATGGTCGCAGACGCGAGCGCAGACCGACGGGAACGGGTTGGCTGTCCGGATCACGCGGTATGCTTCGTCGTATTCTCCGCGGCCAAGATGAGCAACATAGCGCCAGACCTCGGTTCCGACAGGGCACCCGGTCTGACAAGGCGCGCCAACCAGCTCGCGGCAGGCGCCAGCCGGGCAGCGGCGTTCAAAAATGTGGGCCTCATACTCGTCCCTGAACCATTTTAGCGTTGAGAGCACCGGGTTGGGAGCGGTCTGGCCGAGGCCGCAAAGCGATGTTTTCTTGATTATCTCTCCCAGTTCCTTTAGGTACATCACACCCTGGAAACGGAACAGGGCGTCAAGGTTATCCTCTTTGCGCCTTGGCCGAGTTATAGCCTGCAGTATCTCCAGCATGCGCCGCGTTCCCTCGCGGCACGGGATGCATTTCCCGCAGCTCTCGTTCTGTATAAACTCCATAAAATATTTGGCCAGGTCCACCATGCATGTGTTTTCGTCCATCACCACCAGGCCGCCAGACCCCATAATTGCGCCGAAGTTCTTCAGCGCCTCATAGTCGCAGGGGAGGTCCAGATACGCTTCCGGGATGCATCCTCCGGAGGGCCCTCCGATCTGCACCGCTTTGCATTTCTTTCCGTTCGGTATTCCGCCGCCCACTCCAAAAACTATCTGGCGGAGCGTCATTCCCATAGGTATTTCCACAAGACCGGTGCGGCGCACCATTCCGGAAAGAGCGAAGACCTTGGTCCCCTTGCTTCCTGTTGTGCCAATAGCCGCGAAAGCTTCAGCGCCGATCGTGATTACCTTTGAGACGTTGGCGAGCGTTTCCACATTATTGATAACGGTCGGTTTCCCGAAAAGCCCCCGCACGGTAGGGTAGGGCGGCCGGGGCTTTGGCATCCCGCGTCTGCCCTCCACGCTGTTCATCAGCGCCGTCTCTTCGCCGCAGACAAAGGCGCCAGCTCCCATTTTAACTATTACGTCAAGGTCGAAGCCGCTGCCGTAGATGTTCTCCCCCAGGAGACCGCGGTGTTTCGCATCGTTTATCGCCTTAGTAAGGTTCTTGACCGCCAGCGGGTACTCCGCCCGGATATAGATATAAGCTTTTGAAGCATGGATGGCGTAAGCGCCGATAGCCAGACCTTCCAGCACTTTATGGGGATCTCCTTCGATCGTGGCCCGGTCCATGAAAGCGCCGGGATCACCTTCGTCGGCGTTGCAGATAATATACTTCTGGTCGGCATCCGCGTTCAAGGCCATTTTCCATTTTTTGCCGGTCGGAAATCCCCCTCCGCCCCGGCCCCTGAGACCGCTGGCTTCCACGATATCGCAGACTTTGGCCGGGGTAATTGAGTGAATGACCTTAAGGAAAGCCGTGTATCCCCCGCGGGCCGCATAATCGTCTATGGAGACCGGGTCTACAAGGCCGCAGTTGGCGAGGACAAAGCGCATCTGGTGATTGAAGAAAGGGTGCTCGCTGAACATCGGGACTTTCGGCCATTTCTTATGAGCCGGGTTCTCAAACTGGCCCAGCAGCAGGTCTTTAAGCGGTTCCTGTCTAAGGACCGAATGCAGCACGGCTGCAACGCGGTCTTCAGTGACCCGCTGAAAGGAAATGCGCGCCATTCCCGGCAGTTGCACGTCCATCATAGGCTCGGCCGAACATAAGCCGATGCACCCGACCTCCAGGATATCGGCTTTCAGCTTGTGTTTTTTAAGGTATTCCCGCACCGCGTTCAAGGTCTTTCCGGCCCCGGCAGCAAGTCCGCAGGTCCCCGCCCCTATGTATATCACAGGGTGTGAAACCTCGTCCCTGCGGACGCGCTTAAAATTTACGGCGTAGTCGGCGCCGCCGAAGGCCGCAAGGAATGCCTTGCGCGCGGATTCGGGCACCGAATCCATATTCGTTTCAAAGACCAGATCGCTATTTTTTAGAGGCATGGGCTTTCTCCGATGTTTTTATGTTTTCTATGATGTTCTTCAGCTTCGCGTTCGTGACCTTGGCAAAACATTCTCCGTTCACGTTCACTACCGGCGCAAGGCCGCAGGCGCCCATGCAGACCACCACTTCCAGGCTGAATAGCCCGTCCCGTGTGGTGTCGCCGGGCTTTATGTTCAGGCAGTCTTCCACCATTTTGAGTGCGGAGAGCGAACCTTTTACATGGCAGGCCGTTCCGCGGCACACCATGATATGGTACTTACCTAACGGCTTAAAACGGAACTGATTGTAGAAGGTGGCCACTCCGTATATTTTTGCCGCAGGTATTGAGAGGTGTCTGGACAGCCTGACGACAGCTTCTTTTGAAACATAGCCGTCGGCCTGCTGTATCTCCTGGAGGATGGGTATCAGCTTGTCGCGCCTGGCGAAGGTATATTTTTTCAGTATATTGTCGGCTTTTGTCTGTGCGCTCATTTTTTTGGCTCCTTGGCTACGGTTGCCCTGGCGTGTCTTGCGTAATAAGCGGCTTTCTCTATTGAAAGCGTGATATCTATGTGCTCCATAAAAACCCGGGGCGGTAGTTTAAGGTTTATGGGCGCGAAATTAAGGATGCTCTTTACCCCGGCCCTTACCATGAGATCGGCGACTTCCTGCGCGCCCTGCGCCGGCACAGTGATTATGCCAACCAGAACTTTTTTCTCCCTGATGGTTTCCTCCATCTGGCTTATATGGTAG
>Ga0154565_1150_pt3 | contig 13387 bp, 9 predicted proteins | sample RifGroF2_FD_105708 | JGI IMG/M metagenome (GOLD analysis project Ga0154565, IMG submission 105708) | Lentisphaerae bacterium GWF2_52_8 | reverse complement strand
GGATATTGAGAGTTGAATTTGCTCTTGCGGCATTGATTGGGCGAATCTTTTAGGAAATAACAATAAAGGCGTTTAAAGCATGAATGAAAAAATGAACAGACTCAGGAGGCTCATCAACCAAGTGCAGGATCTCCACGGAGCGGCGGCAGTGCTTGGTTGGGATCAGCAGACCTGCATGCCTCCGGGAGGGGCTGCAGCGCGCGCGGAACAGCTGGGCACCCTGCAGGAACTCGCGCACAAGTTCTTTACCTCGCCGGAAGTAGGAGCTTTGCTCGATTCGCTGGCGGATCATGCAAAAGAGCTCGATCCTGATTCTGACGACGCCTGTCTCCTCCGCGTGCTTGCCCGCAATTATGCGAAGAAAACCCGCGTCCCTTCGTCGCTTGTCGCTGAAATCGCGAGGACTTCTGCGGCGGCCGAGCATGTCTGGGAGCAGGCGAGGGCGGCCTCCGATTTCACAATGTTTAGCCCGCATCTTGAAAAACTGGTTTCGCTCATGCGCGATTATTCGGCGTGTTTCAAGCCCTTTGCGCATCCTTATGATCCCCTGCTTGATGACTATGAAAGCGGGCTTAATACGGAGTCTGTAAGGAAGGTTTTTGAGGGATTGAGGCCGCGTCAGGTGGAGCTTATCAGGAAGATAGCTTCGAGGCCGCAATTGAGCGACGAGTTCATGAACGGTGATTTTGACGCCCAGAAACAGCTTGAGTTTGGCTCCATGGTCATCAGCAAATTCGGCTATGACTGGCAGAGGGGACGCCAGGACAGGTCGGCCCATCCGTTTACCTCCACTCTCGGATTTGGCGATGTGCGAATCACGACGCGAGTGATGCCGCGCCGCCTGGACTCGGCGCTCTTCAGCAGCATGCACGAGGCCGGGCATGCCCTCTACGAGCAGGGTATGAGCCAGTCCCTGATGCGGACTCCGCTTGCCGATGGCGCCTCACTGGGGGTGCACGAATCGCAATCGCGCCTCTGGGAGAACATAGTAGGCCGCTCGAAGCCGTTCTGGAAACATTTTCTCCCGCATCTCAAGGAAGCCTTTCCCCAGCTTTCCGGGATTGGGCTGGATGATTTCTATCGAGGCATTAACAAAGTTCAGCCGTCTCTTATCCGTGTAGAATCGGATGAGGCCACCTACAATCTCCACGTGATGCTGCGCTTCGAACTAGAAATCGCCCTCATCGAGGGGACTCTTAATGTCGCGGAGCTCCCGGAGGCATGGAATGCAAAGATGTCGGAATATCTGGGATTGGAGCCTGGCAATGATGCCGAGGGCGTCCTGCAGGATGTGCATTGGGCCGCCGGACTCTTTGGCTACTTCCCGACTTATGCGCTTGGCAATCTTTTGGCCTCGCAGATTTGGCAATGTGCCGGCCGGGAACTTCACAATTTGCCTGGGCAGATTGCAAACGGCGAGTTTTCAGAACTGCGCGAATGGTTAAGAGAAAAGATCCATCGCCATGGCGCAAAGTATGAGCCAAGCGTGCTGGTTAGAAGGCTGGCCGGGGCGGATTTGTCTCCGGAGCCCTATTTGCGCTATCTGAATGACAAATACGGTGAAATCTACGGACTTTGATCCCGTTCCTATGGCGCCGTGGCTGCGGAAATCATTGCGAGGTAGTTTTCCCTGGGGACATATTCGGGGATGCTGTTGCCCGAGCCGAGCGCATAGCCGCCGCGTCCGGAAGCCCGGGACAGCATGGCTGCCGAGCGTTGTCTGACGGCCTCGGGTTTTGAGCGGCAAAGGAAGTCAAGGTCGATTCCGCCGAGCACGGCGATACGCCCTTTCAGTTCCTCGTAAGCGTCTTCCACGGGCATGATGATGTCCTCGTAGGAATGCTTGGCATCGTAGCGCATGTCCTCAATTATGTCTTCCATCACTGAGGAGAGGTTGCCGCAAGAGTGGAGGATTACGGGTTTGCCTGCCTTGTGGCCTGCCTCTACGATCTTACGGTGCCATGGGAAAACGTACTTGCGCATGTCTTCCGGGCTCATCATGAGCTGAGTCTTGAACCCCCAGTCGTCGTTGGAAACCAGTGCCCCCACGCCGGGGATCTTCGATGCGATTTCGTAGTGGCGCAAGAGGCGGCTTCCTACAGCCGCACACATGTCTGAAAAGAGTTGCGGATCGTCCGCCAGCATGAAGCACATGTTGTCATAGCCGATCAGTGCAATGACGTTTTCGAGCACGCCGCCGGGGCCGCAGACAATCATTTTCATTCCTTCCGGCAGTTTTTTCCCAAAGGCTGCAAGGGGTCCGTAATCAGCCTTATCCACATCGGGCCAGGCGTAAGCTTCAAGGCTTTTCCGGTCGCTTATCAGGACACCATCATTGAGGGATATTGTCTTTTCATGCGCTATTTCCTTTCTTGGGAAATAGAAAGGGGCAAACATCATCACATAATCATAGCCGGCATTTTTGAAAGCCAGGCTACGTTCCTCGTCATCGTTCTTGCCCTTGTTTTCACTCAGGATGGCGTAAAGGGGTTTGTTCATGAAGAACTCGAAGAGTGTCGGGCGGGACGGTTTTTCTTTTGCCAGAACAGCCTGAAGATTTTCGAAATCCGCTTTTCTCATAACAATCTCCATAGTGATAATTAATATCATACATTATTAAAACTTTACATGATTATAACTAATTGCGTGCTTGTTTTCTTTGCCAAGCATGATTAAAATGTATCATAAACGATTTTTATTTATGAAAATACATAGAAGAGCCATGATTCCCGGAGAACGGCAAACTGCCGTTCCGGGCGATGCCGATGCGGCACGCCTGGCGCTGTTGCGTCCTTACATCAGGCAGTGTGGTGACGATTTGCGTCCTCCGTGGTTCATGGAGGAACGGAAGCTGCTCGATTACCTTTTGGTGCTGATATCCTCGGGGAACGGAATATTCTCCGTGGGAAACGAGACTTTTCCGGTAAGCGGGGGAGACCTTGTCTGGATAGCTCCTGATACGCTTCATGAGATGCGCGGCAGTTCCCAGGAAATGCATTGCCTTTATACTCATTTTGACCTTTCTTACGATCCGGCGCGGAGTCATTGGGATGCCTGCATCCCTGGCGGGACTAGGGATCTCAGCCCATGGAAGGAACTGATGCATCCTCCATTCAAGGATCCGCTCATAGCGTCCCTGGGCGGGAAAATCCTTAGCGGATGCCCGGCTTCATTGAAACAAACTCTTGCCAGGCTCTGCTTGGAACACCGCCGCAGCGCAAACAGGCCGGCCTCCCTCCTTTTGGCGGGGATCTTCATGGAACTCCTGCATGAAATTCTTTATTTGAGGGAAGGGACGCAGGGGCAGCGTCCGGCCTATTGGGACAAGATGCACAGGGCTGCCGACTCTATTTTTGCATGTGACGCTGGAGCCCTGTCCATTGCGCGCCTGGCCCGCGAGACCTCGTTGAGCCAATCCCATTTTCGCAAGCTTTTCCGGGAACTGCACGGCATGAGTCCGGGCAGGATGCAGCACGCCGCTAAGATCCGGCGCGCCTGTGAAATGCTTGTCTACGGGAATCTGAACATATCAGAAATAGCGGCGCGTTTGGGATTCAGCAATGTCCACAATTTTTCACGGGCTTTCCATCTTGCTACGTCCGTGTCTCCTCGCGCTTACCGCCTGGGACGCAGGTAAGGGCATGTGCAGCGGATTTGTATTTTGGGCTCCTGGCGCTAGTGTGCGAAAAAGCGGAAGGGATCTTTCATGAAGGGGCGAACTGCGGAAGAGATGAGCCAGTCTCATGGTGGTGACCTTGCGGCGCTGGCTCATTGGGCTGGGGCCAAGCCTGAGGATATTATGGACTTCAGCGTCAGCATAAACCCGCTGGGGATGCCGGAAACGCTTCAGCGTCAGATTTTACGCTGGGCGGAAGAGACGATTTCCTACCCTGAGCCCAGGGCTGAAAGCCTGACGACTGCTGTGTCGCGCCGTTTTGGGCTGCCTGTGGAAATGATTCTTCCCGGAAACGGCGCCACCCAGCTTATCCATGCGATTCCTGCGGCCTTGCGGATGAAGCGCGCGGTGATAGCTTCTCCTTCCTATGGGGATTATGAACGCGCCTGTCGGAATGCTGGAATGGAACTGTTTCATGTGATTGCCGAGGAGTCCGATGATTTTGTGGCATCTCCCCGGAGTTTGGGAAGGGCGGCTGCTCCTGATACGCTTCTCTTCATAGGGCAGCCCGGCAATCCAGCCGGAGGCGCCTTGGCTCCGGATCAGATACGAAAACTGGCGGCGGAGCATCCCGAAACGATATTTGTAGTTGACGAAGCCTTTATCGATTTTGCCCCGGACGGATGGTCTTTGTTCCCAGAGATACCGGCGAATATAATCGTCATACGATCGCTTACCAAGTTCTATGCGATTGCCGGCTTGCGGGCAGGATACTGCGTGGCGCAAGCTGAACTGATCCGTAAGATTTCTGCAATGGTTCCCGACTGGTCGCTCAACTCTGTTGCCATCAAGGCCGGGATTGCTGCTCTCGACGACAAGAGCGACTTCTCTCTCCGTTCAAAGGCTGCCGTGCTTGAACTGCGTGAGAGCCTTGCTGGACAGTTGCGGCAACTTGGCCTCAAAGTTTTTCCATCCCTTGCCAATTATCTTCTGGTTAAATTGCCCCTTGCTGCTGTGCCCGAACGCCTGCTCAAGGAGCATCACATCGCAGTACGGACTTGTGGCGGTTTCCAAGGTTTGGACACTCATTTTATTCGGATTGGAATTCGCGGCCGTGAAGAAAACGAGTTTTTGCTTGAGTCCCTGAAAAAAGTCTTGTCAGGCGAAACGCCCAAGCAATTTTTTTTCGCCCGCAAGAGGCTTCGTCCTTCCCTGATGCTTCAGGGGACCAGTTCAGATGCCGGGAAAAGCATTCTGACAGCGGCGTTTTGCCGGGTACTCCTGCAGGATGGCTATGATGTTGCGCCGTTCAAGTCTCAAAACATGTCGCTTAATTCCTATGTGACGCCCGATGGAGGCGAGATAGGGAGGGCTCAGGCAGTCCAGGCAGAGGCGTGCCGCCTTGATCCCGATGTCAGGATGAATCCTGTCCTGCTGAAGCCTTCTTCCGGAAGCGGGGCGCAGCTTGTCATCCTTGGCAAGCCCGCGGCGAATATGCACGCCCTTGAGTATCACAGTGCCAAAATGCGTTTCTTCGAACAGGTCAAGGGGGCCTATGATTCACTTGCCTCCGAGCACCAGGTCATGCTTTTAGAAGGAGCTGGCAGCCCGGGCGAAATAAACCTCAAGGACTCCGATATAGTCAACATGAACATGGCCCGCCATGCGCAAAGCCCGGTCCTGCTTGTGGGGGATATTGACCGAGGTGGCACCTACGCCTCCTTTCTTGGTCACTGGGCGACTTTTGCGCAATGGGAGCGTGAACTGCTCAAGGGTTTTCTGGTCAATAAATTCCGTGGAGACGCTTCACTGTTGAAGCCTGCCCATGATTACATTTTTGAGAGCGTCGGCAAGCCCGTGCTGGGGGTTATCCCTTTCATCAAGGATTTGCGCCTGCCAGCGGAAGACTCGATGTCCTTTCATCTTCCCACAGGCATTTCAAAGCGCCCCGACAGTCTCGATGTCGCGCTGATTGTGCTTGGGCACACTTCAAACTTCACTGATTTTACCCCGCTTGAGCAAGAGCCTGATCTTATGATTCGCCATGTGAGGACTGCTTCCGAACTGGGCAAGCCTGATCTGATAATCCTGCCAGGAAGCAAAAATGTGATTTCCGATTTCGAAACCCTGCAAGAGACAGGGCTCGACAAGATGATCCGGGAGCGCGCGGCACAGGGAACGTGGATTGTCGGCATTTGCGGAGGTCTTCAACTTGCCGGTGAGACGATAGCCGATCCGTACGGGATCGAGTCGGACAGGCGGAGTATCAACGTCCTGGGATTGCTACCCTTGCGGACAGTGCTGGAAAAGGAAAAGTGCCTCCGTTTGACGCGTGCAAAATGTCTTTCCGGAAAACAGGAACTATCCGGCTATGAGATCCACCACGGGGTCAGCAGCGGAGCGGAAAAACTGGTCAGCATGCGTGATGAGGAAAAGCGCCCGCTTGGCTTCGCCGAAGGCCGCGTATGGCTGACTTATCTACATGGGGTCTTTGACGCCGACCGTTTCCGTCGGGATTTCATAGACATGCTCCGGCTTGACCGGGGAATGAAGCCGCTTGGAGAAATCCAGAGCCGCTACGACTTGGAACCCGAGCTTAACCGCCTTGCCGATGTGCTCCGCCATTCTGTCGATCTTAAGGCTATCTACAAGCTTATGGGCTTGGCCTAGATAAATTCAAGTTCCCTAGGGCAAGCCCCCTGCAGCGTTGTTGCTGCTCTGCGCCAGCACTGCCAGCTCATCCCTTGCCTGGCTGCGCTGCCTTGGTCCTGCGGCAATCATCATCAGCAAAGGCTCGTTTGGCGCTTCTGCATCCTCATCCTGAACCCAATGGCAGCCCTTTGATTGCAGCTTGAAAAGGGATTTCCATCCTCCAGCCTGATATTAGTAAGAGCGGGAATTATGTACAGGGCAGTTTTTTGCTTGCTTTTTTTGAACTCATAGTTTATAATAGCTAAACAAAGTATAGTAAAACTGGCAATCTGAGGCTAATCCCTTTTCAAAAGGTTTTGACATGGGCATGGTTTACGCAATATTCAGTTTGGGCTTTGCCGGAGTCAATGACGTTGTTTTCAAGAAATATGGGCAGCGGCGGCGTTCTGTAGGACTTCTTCTTGCGATTGCGGGTCTTGTCTGGACCTTGTTTTTTCTTGGGCTTGGGCTGGCGAAAAACACTCTTGAATTTGAAGTTTCCTCAGTGCTTATTGGTTCCGTGTCGGGCCTTTTTTCAGCTTTTGCCAATATCCTGCTGGTGGAGGCGATGAAAAAAACAGGGGCTTCCGTTGCCTCGACCATCTATCGCCTGAACTTGGTTTTTGTGGCTATTCTGGCATTCCTTTTTTTAGATGAGTCTATCGGAATGCTCAAGGTATTGGGTCTTTTGGCGGCCATTGTTGCGGTGTTCCTCTTTTCAATCCGACGAGATGCTGTTGAGCAGAATGATCTGGCCGTCAAATTCCTCCTCTTGCTCGTTCTTGCGTCTTTTTTGAGGGCCTGCATGGGGATTTCCTATAAGCTTGCCAGTTCTTTCTGCTCAAATGATGAAGTCTTTCTTGCCATTAACGGAATCTGGTGGATGATTGCTGGCTGCAGCTACTTTCTGCTGCGTGAGCGCAGTATTCCGTTTACGATGTCGGCGCTCAAATACTCACTGCTTTCCGGCTTGCTGATATGCGGGATTGTTTTGTTCCTGAAACTTGCCGTGAACAAGATGGATGCCAGCATAGCGGTAAGCATTTCGCAATTCAGCTTTTTGGTCACCGCACCGTTGACGGCATTTTTCATGGACGAGCAGATTACGGTTTTGAAAGGGCTTGGGATGCTCCTTGCGGCCCTTTGTGTCACGTTATTTTTCTTTGCAAAGTGAGGTGAATAGTGGGGACAATGGACATTGCATTGAACATCAGGCGGCTGCGTGAGAGCAGGGGATTGACTCTCGACTCTCTTGCGAAAATGGCGCGTGTTACGAAAGGCTTTCTCTCGCAGGTTGAAAACTTTCGGGCCGTGCCCTCTCTGCCTCTTCTCTACAAGCTTGCGGAATCCTTGGAGGTGGAGCCAGGCGCGCTCCTTTCTGTCACGGAAGAGAACCCGCGTTATCTTCTTACAAGGAAGGGGAAGGGCCTTGTCATAGAGCGGGAGCATCCCGAATCCGGATTCATCTACCGCGCCCTGGCAAAGGGTAAAAATGCGAAAAGCATGGAGCCTTTTATTCTTGAGATCCCGCCACGGGCCACCCGCAAGAGCGTCTCGACAAACGGGGACGAGTTCATCTTTCTTATTCAGGGCGAGATAGACTTTCATCTGGGCGGAGAGGCTCTTCGGATGCACCCCGGAGACAGCCTTTACTTTGAAGGTGAAATTCCCCACTTCCCTGAAAACGTAAGCGATAAACCGGCAAGCCTGCTGGTCATCTATTCAATAACTTACTGAAACTAAGCAGAGGTCTTTTTATGAGCGTAAATTGGATGAACCCCTATGCAGGCGCATCTGAGTTCCAAATGAAAGGCAATCTTCATACGCATACGCTTCGTAGCGGATGCGGCAAACTGCCCCTTGAAGAAGTTGTCCGGGTTTACGAAAAAATGAATTATTCTTTCATTGCCATTACGGACCATAATGTGAAGACCGAAATTTCGGGAATATCTTCGGAATCGCTCTCGCTTCTTCCGGGCATCGAAATAGACATCAAGTGCAGGCATCATTTTGGTGTTGTCCATGCGGAGGCAGCGGCGATATTCCATGATCCAGGTATGTCACAACAGGAAATAATCGACCGAAATATTGCCACGGGAGCCTTGGTCACCCTTCATCATCCGGACTGGGAGCTGCGGGAACATTACACTGTTGATGAGCTTCTGGAACTCAAAAATTATGACGGCATAGAGATTTACAATACGGTCATAGAGTTTCTGGATGGTGCTTCCCTCTCAACTGCGAAATGGGATCGTTTGCTTGCCTCGGGACGCCGTGTGCTCGGCTTTGCGAACCAGGATTTCCATGATTACCCTCATGCGTTGGATTGCTGCAACTTCGTCTCAGGGAACGATAGGACTCCTAAGGGCATACTGAAAGCCTTAAAAAACGGGCAGTTTTATTGCCATTACGGGGTGCGCATCAAATCCATGGGAAGGTGCGGCTCTTCTGTCTTCGTGGAGACTGAAAACGCCAAGCTCATTCGTTTTGTCGGCTTTGGCGGAGTGATCCTCAAAAAATGCAAAGCCAGTTCGGCGGAAATCGAGTTCAAGGAGGATTCCAAGTACAAGTATGTTCGAATCGAGTGCCTGGGGGAAGGGGAGGATATTTCTTTTTCCCAGCCATTTTTCAGAGAGATCTGATTGTTTTACAAAATAGACTCTTTTCCGTGGCAATGTGGCCTATGATTCTCGGATTGGAGCGGCGTGTCAGAAAAGTGATTGATCTTGGGTAATACTACTGTGTTGCCGGGACTCAACATGCGCTGCCCCGTTAAGAGGCAACGCAGCGAGTCCGGTGATGAATGGTTTTACGCCAGGGTGTTGATGAAGTTTCTGTAACTTTCGAAGTTGGCGTTGGGGCCGTGTTTGTAGACGAACTTGCGGGCGACTGTTCTTGCGAAGAGCGCTCTCTGGTAATTGAGCGGCATTCTGCGCAGGGCTTTTGCCGGGCCGGCCAGTTTGAGCAGGGAGTCCGGGATTGCCGAGAGCAGCACTGCTTTTCTGAGCTTGAGGTTATCGAAAAGTTCCGAGGCTGCGATCTCGTTCGTCATGGAGTTTATTTTCTCGCTCACGATATCTGAGAGCAGGCTCAGCGCCTTGCCGCTTTCCTCGCGCAGTTTCCAGAGCAGCTCGAACTCGGCGCGGGCGTTTTCCCTGACTATCGCCACTGTGTCCTTGATGTAGGCGCTTCTGAAGGCGGGTTCTGGTTTGTTGGGTTCGGCCCTCATGTGCTGGGCGTACTCGCGGTCATTGAGGACGATGCCGGAGAGCACCTCAAGCGAGGAGGAGGTTACGCCTCCCTTGTTTGTGGAACTGTCTTTGAAGATCAACACGCCCTTTTCCTCCAGGCGGAGCCGCGCTTCGGGCGTGAGGAAGAGGTTTGCGCCTTCGACGATCCATTTGAAGGGGGGATTCCCGGATTCGTCCAGAAGCGATGTCCAGTTTGTCGAGTCGATTGATTTTGGCCTGCCGCCGCAGGGGACGAAGAGTTCCGCGCGGAAGCGTTTGTCGAGGTGGAAGGCATTTCTGAACGCGAGTCCTGAGACAGGCGAGTTGCTGCCCGGGATTTTTGCGGCCTTGTCGGTGACGAGCACCTTGAAGCCGCCGGGGCCGAGTTTCGACTCGTCGAAGTTGGACGAGTTGACCCTGGCTTTCGCCAGGCGCTCAAGCTCCTGCTTGTCGAGCCCGTTAGGATCGTAGATGACACCTCCGCCATCGACAACCGCGATGGTTTTTTCGTTGGAGAGCAGGATTTCGTTGCTGCCGAGGTCACCGTCGGGTCCGCCGGTTTGCAGCTTGCGGATTTTTGTGCCGTCGAGCCCGAGCTTGCGGTAGATGCACTCGACGTATTCCCTGACGCCGTTTGTGGTCATGCCGTAGTCGATATGCGAGACTCCGCCGAGCGCGGCGCACTTGCCCGTGGTGAAGCCCTTCCAGAGAGCCCAGCCCCTGTCCCTGGCGCGTTCAGCAGCCCAGTCCATAAGGTCTGCGGAGCCTTCGTCGGGGCCGAGGAAGAGGAGATCCTGCGGCTGGCCATCCGGGCCGGCTTGGACGAGCAGGTCAAGGAGCGCGTCAACGTACTGCTTGAAGGCCTCCACAGCGGCTTCATGGGACGCGCCTGAGTTTTCGAGGGCCACTACGCCCTTTGCTCCGCCTTCTGGAATGTCCTTGTTTTTTTTGTCCTGGGTTGAGGCCAGGTTGTAGCATTCCTCAAAGAGGTTGCCCATGCAGAGGTTCCGTTCCTCGTCGCTGGCCGGGCGCAGTATCCTGATCCCGCCGCGCGCGATATCCTTGAACCTCACATGGAATCCTGTAAAGTTCCGCCCCTTCAGGAAAAAGACGGCGAAGGGTTCTTTCGGGTAGGCGGAATTGCCGAGGAAGCCGTTGCGAAGCCTGAAGGCCAGGGCTGTTTTGAGCGGTGCGAAGAAGTTTGTCCGCTGAACATTTTCCACGAAAGAGAGGGCGGTCTTGAAGACCGCGGCGGCGACTGGCGGAAGGTTTTCTTTTTTGAGGCGTTCCTCGAAGGATTCCTCTTCTGCCGGGGTATTGCAGCAACGGTGTTTGAATTCGCGGAAAAGCGCCTTGCTGAGATCGATCCGGTCGGTGAAGCTGTTCATTATTTCGGGAAGGGAAAAGCTGTCCTTGTCAATCCTTCGCTGAAGGTTCCTCAGGATTTCCTGGAGCTCGTCGCTGTGCTTGAACTTGTCCTTCAGGAAGGAGACCGAGCGGTCGGGGATGATGGCAAACTGGTGGACAAATGCGATTGCAGAATTTATGAAATTCGCCTCGTCGGGATCAAGCGCGGCGTCATCGACAAACTTGCCGAGCTTGTGCGGGTAAAGGGCAATCGAGACGATCCTCGCAAGGATGTCTTCGGGGAACTCCGACATCGAGTAGAAAGACGATATCACTGCCGGTTTTTTCCCGCCAAGCACCACACAGTATTTCCTTGTGACCTTGACTCCCGAGGAAACGAGCGCCCGCGACACGTTCGAGAGAAAATGGTTGAGATAGCCGAAGGGGAAGGCCAGCATGAGCCTGTGCTCGCCAGTCTCCTCCTTTGTGGAACGCGCTATTACCGGGTTGCCTGTCGCGGACATCTCGCGCCAGATTTTTTCATACCTGCTCTTGGCCTCTCCGCGAAGCGCTCTTGACATGCCTCCCGGAGCGGCATCCTTGAACGAGTTCCCCTCTCCGCCCGGCGCTGAGCTTGAGCCCAGATAGAGAAGCAGGTCGCCATGCGTGTAGACGGAGACTTCGTAAAGGCGGCCCGATTGCCTCGCAAGGTTTTCGATCTCCCTCTCAACCTCAAGCATTTTGTTTTTGTGCGCCCAGTGCATGAAGTGGCCCGAAGGCTGGGTGTAGCTTATCTTGAGCGATTCGTAGGACTTGGTTTTTACCCCGTACATCTCGTGGAAACGGTTTACGCGAATCTGCTGGCCTATCTCCGCCGGAGGGGTGGCATCGAAGTAGTATTTCGGGAAGTTGAGGGTAACAAGCCACCACTTCATTTCCTGAAGGATGCGCTCCTCTGTGAAATCGGGAAGACTCCTGTCCATCTCGGTCGGTGTATGGCTGCTGGCCATGGCGTCATAAACAATCTGAAGGTTTGCCGTGTCAAGCGGACAGCGTTCCCTGATGAGCTTGAAAACGATGCTTTTCGGGTGGAGTATATGCTGAAGCAGCGCCTGCTCATCCATCGCCCCGAAATTGCCGATTATGTCAAGACCCTGCATATTTTCAGGAAGCATAAGCCAACGCATCCTTGCGAGCAGCAACTTGCTGTCAAACGAGGATGCCTCAAGGCACGCACAAAGAAGAGATTGGAGAGAATCAAGATTCATACCCGAGGAGGAGGAAATGTCTTCAAGCGCCTTTATCTCATCTGAACTCAAAACGTTTTTCATAGAGAACTCCCATTTTCTTCAATAAGCGAAGAATAAGGCCGGATTTTCTATAATGCAAGTGCTATCTTGTGCCTAGAACTCAGTTTAAAATTCCAAAAGCTGCCTAGTTTGCATCCCAATCCTATCTAAGCGCTTGATTTAAAGCTTTTACGCTTCTTCCTGTGGTTCGTATGGCTTACGCCTCCTCTGCCGAAAGTTTCACTGTTTTGCACTGACTACGGCAAGGAGCGGAATGCATTAAAGTGAATTAAAATCGGCAGATTTGTGCATAGCATCTTAGGCCTGTTAATTATAGAATTATATTTTAAGAGGAATAAGATTGATTTGCAGAGTCTTGAGAAGATAAGCAGGAGGATTGATTAAATGAGCAAGATTTCACCGTTGTCGGCTTTTGGAGAGGCATCATCCAGAATGGAATATTTTGTCGAGCGTCTTAACGCGGAGCTTGAATTTGCCGCCTCCCTTGTGGAGCTTCACAAGGACAAGGCTCCGCAATGGAGGAAGCTTCTGGAAAAAGCGCGTGAGTCTGCATCAGCCGCTTGCGCCAAGGGCGGCGTTTCAGAGCTTTCAAGGGCGGTGGACGAGCTTGAAGATATCCTTGCGCCTTTAGCCTCAACGGCCAAAACTTATGCGGTCTATTGCACAGGGCATGCGCACATAGACATGAATTGGATGTGGTCCTGGCCGGAAACCGTTGCCATCGTCAATGACACCTTTTCCACCATGCTGAAACTGATGGATGAATTTCCGCAGTTTCATTTTACCCAGAGCCAGGCCAGCGTTTATGAGATTGTCGAAAAGCATAATCCCGAAATGTTGAAACGGATCGCCGAACGCGTCAGGGAAGGGCGTTGGGAGATTGTCGCCAGTCACTGGGTGGAGGGTGACAAAAACATGGCTGGCGAGGAATCGCTGCTTCGCCATCTTTTAAGCTGCCGCCGCTATATGGGTAAGCTTTTCGGCCTGACTCCTGAGGATGTCCCCATTGACTGGTGTCCTGACACTTTTGGTTTTCCTGCGACCACGCCGACATATTTGGCCAAGGGCGGGGTGAAATACGTTTACCTGCACCGTCCGGGAACCTTTGGCAAGGAACGCCCCGAGTCGTTCTGGTGGCGCGGGCCGGATGGCTCGACAGTTCTTGTCCGGAATGACATGAGGCGCCCATGCGC
>Ga0154565_1146_pt2 | contig 13392 bp, 11 predicted proteins | sample RifGroF2_FD_105708 | JGI IMG/M metagenome (GOLD analysis project Ga0154565, IMG submission 105708) | Lentisphaerae bacterium GWF2_52_8 | reverse complement strand
ACTTTCCCTCCCTGTTTTTTTTGTGGGGCTAGGGGAACAGCCCGACGATCTTCAGCCATTCGATGCTGAAAATTACGCAAATGCGCTCTTCGAATCGGCAGACGCATTAAATCAATGAGAAAGTTCGCATAAGTTCAAAAGAGAAATCAAAAAACTGCAATCGGATACGTATTATAGTCTTGTTAATCAAAATTGGAGGATCAAATATGAGCTTTATTAATCATGGCTTTTTATTGCTGCTCCCTGTTTTCCTTTTTCTCTCTGGGCCATTGTCCTCTTCTGCCGAAGACTTCAAACTTGAGCAGCTTCTCAGCGACAAGGACAAATTTCTTGGGATAAATGCAGATTCCTTTATCAGCAAGGAAACTCAAAAATACTTTGTATGGCTCACTGAAGACAAGAAGGAAGCCCATTTTCCCGGCTACTCAAACAGCCCAGCCCTGACCCTCTTTGGGATAAAGGTCTGCGAGGTCAATGTCCGTTTCAAGGACGGCAAGATTGACGACATGCTTGTTTCCATCTACAACCGGGGCGATGCAGGCGAAATCGATGAGGCCAAATTCCAGGCTCTGCGCAGTGAGATAGATTCCAAATTCTCCGAATGGGCTGGAAACAAGGGCGTCGAGCACAGGAAAACCAAGGTGGCCGGCTGCGACTTGAACACAAAGGTCTGGGTGAAGGACGAAGCTGTCTCCTCAATTTTGCGCTGGAGCTCTACCGGGCGTGGACGTGATTTCCGGGCGGAATACCTTAACCTTGAGTTCAGTGCCTTTGATCCCAAGGACGACCCGCGCAAGACTCCGCCGCCGGCCAACTCCCTGAAGGGCGCCCCGAAAGCAGCTTCGGCCAAGGAGATCAAAAACAATGTCGTGCGCAAGGAGGACGGCGATGTCTACGTGGATAATGTTCCCATGGTCGATCAGGGGCAGAAGGGTTATTGTGCCGCGGCTACCGCTGAAAGAATACTTCGCTATTACGGGATGGACGTGACCCAGCATGTGCTTGCCCAGATAATGAATACCGACTCTGACGAAGGTACCGACTCTGAAAAAATGCTCAAATCGCTTCAGCGTGCCAGCACCAAATATGGAGTCAGGCTGCGCAACCACTACGATTGGAAATTTAATGATTTTGAAAAGCTCATGGCCAATTACAACCGCTTTGCAAAAAAAGCCAAAAAGCGCGAAATAAACCTTAGTTCATATAAGTCGCTTACTGAAATCTACAAGGATCTTGACCTGGAGATCATGAAGAAAGCCAAGACCGAATCGGAGAAACAGCAATATAAGACCTTCCTGTCGGACATTCGCAAGCATGTCGACGAAGGCGTGCCTCTCTTCTGGGGCGTTGTCCTTGGGATAATCAAGGAGGAGAAGATTCCGCAGGTCTTTGGCGGGCACATGAGAATCATCATCGGTTACAATGACAAAACCAAGGAGATCATCTACACCGACTCCTGGGGCAATGGGCACGAATTCAAAAAGATGGCTGCCGATGACGCCTGGGTCATGACCAATGGCCTCTATTCCTACGATCCCAGACGCTAGTTTTGGAGTATAACCCTATGGCCGCGCTACGCGACGACGCCAAATGGATGCGCATGGCTCTCTCCTGGGCGAAACGCGCCTGGGGGCGTACCAGCCCCAATCCGATGGTCGGAGCGGTGGTCGTCCTCAAAAATGGGGTTTGCGCAGCTGCTGGCTGTCATTGGCGGGCTGGAGAACCACATGCGGAAGTCAACGCCCTTGCCGCCGCCGGGGAAAAGGCTCGCGGCGCAAGCCTCTACGTGACCCTTGAACCCTGTTCGACCACGGGACGCACCCCGCCTTGCACCGACGCTATTCTCTCGGCCGGAATCCCTCGTGTCGTTGTTGGAACCCTTGATCCCAACCCGAAACACGCCGGGCGCGGAATCGAAATTCTTCGTAGCGCCGGACTTGACGTTTCTTATGGAGTCGAAGAGCAGCGCTGCCTGGAACTCAACGAGGCCTTCTTCAAGTGGATTGTCCGGAAGCGCCCCTTTGTCCTGCTCAAAATGGCCATGACCCTCGATGGAAAGATAGCTACCGCAAACGGTTCTTCTCAATGGATCAGCGGTGCTCTTGCCCGCCGCCGCGTGCAAAAGCTCAGGCAGTGGGCCGACGCCATCATGGTAGGCGGAGAGACCGTGCGCCTGGACCACCCCTCGCTCAGTGTCCGCATTCCTAAAAACTGGCCACGGCAGCCCAGGAGGCTTGTTGCCACGCGATCCCTCTCCGTATCCGAGCTAGGGAGAATGATGCCCGCAGGGATCCCTGCGGAAACTGTTTGCGCCGAGACCCCGCAGGAATGGGATGCGCTTCTTTTGCGGCTTGGCTCTGAAAATGTAACTTCACTGCTCATAGAAGGGGGAGGAGAACTTGCAGCCTCCGCCTTGCAGGCGGGGGTGCTGGACAAGATCGAATTCCACATAGCTCCGAAGCTTCTCTGCGGACGCGAAAGCCGGACTGTAATGGGAGGATTGAATCCGCATTCCCTTGCGGAGTCATGGAAGCTTGAAAAACTTTCCTTTCGCCGTCTTGGCGAAGACTTATGCGTTTCTGCTTACCCTGCTCAACGCTAAAAGCATAATCTCTATCCCTGCCGCTTCTGCCTTTTTTTGGCATGTCAAATGATCGTTTTATCCATTCTGCAATGAAATAACATATCATATCATATATGGATATTCAGAATTACGGCGCCAACAAACCAATGTAATATTCAACCAAGGGATATGGAGAGATTATGAGGAATGAAGTCGGAGTTCTTGAGCCTTTGCGCGACAACGGGCCGGATTTTAAGCGCGTAGCCGGATTTGGAGTCAAGGTCTGTCAGCTTGTCAGCTGGAATCCGCTTCTCTGGACTGACGAAATGGCGAAGACAGTCCGTACCCGCTCGAAGGAAAGCGGAGTTAAGATTACATCGCTCTGGGCTGGCTGGCCGGGAGGCGGCGCGAAGTGGAACTTTACCGAAGGGCCTACCACTCTCGGGATTGTCCCTGTTTCCACCCGCAAGGAGCGCGTTGCTGCATTGAAAGCCGCTGCCGACTTTGCAAAGAAAATCAAAGTCGCCGCCATCATAACTCATTTGGGCTTCATTCCCGAAAACCCGAACGATCCGGATTTTCCTGGCGTGGTCGCCGCCGTAAGGGAAGTGGCGGAATATTGCAAAAAACTCGGCCTTGAGTTTTGGTTTGAAACTGGGCAGGAGACTCCTGTGACTCTGCTCCGCCTCATAGAACTTGTTGCTACTGGCAATCTCGGCATCAACCTTGATCCTGCAAATCTCATTCTTTACGGCAAAGGAAGCCCGGTGGACTCCCTGGATGTCTTTGGAAAGTATGTCAGGAATATCCATGCTAAGGATGGCCTCTATCCTACGAATCCAATGGAGTTGGGACGTGAGGTGAAGGTTGGCGAGGGAAGGGTCCGCTTCCCTGAGTTCGTGCGGCGCCTTGGTGAGATTGGCTTCAGCGGGGAGTTCGTCATCGAGAGGGAGATTCACGAGGGCGAACAGCAGAACAAGGAGATCGCCGAAACCGTGGAATACCTTAGAAAACTTATCAAGGAGGCCAAATAATGCTGCGTGCTGGATTCATAGGTACCGGAGGGATTGTCAGTGTTCACCTGGATGCCTTGAAGGCGATGGGGAACGTGGAGATAGCGGCTCTTTGCGACACCTGCAAGGAGAATGCCGAAAAACGCCAAGCCCAATACGGCGGTAAAGTCTATACCGATTTCAACGAGATGCTCAAATCTGAACGCCTTGACGCGGTATGGCTCTGCACTCCCCCGGAAGTCAGGGAACTCCCTCTTCTGGCGTGTGCGGAAAAGGGCATTCCCGTTTTTTGCGAGAAGCCCGCCGAAAGATCGGAAACCAGGGCCGCAGCCTTGGCCGACAAGCTCGAAAAGCTCAACGCACGCGTCCAGATAGGCTACGTCTTCCGCACAAACGAAGTTGTGCAGGAACTAAAAAAACAGATGGCGGGTGACCGCATCCATCTGGTTCAGTCCCTCTACGCCTGCAACATGAGTTTGAACATGACTTCAAGGTCATGGTTCTACGATAAGGATAAATCTGGAGGCGCCTTGATCGACCAGGCAACCCACAACCTCGACCTGCTCCGATTCCTTTTTGGAGAGGTCAGGGAGGTAAGAGGTTTTGCCAGCAATCCAGTCAAAGCTAAGGAAAAAGGTTATACCATCGACGAGGTAATCTCCCTCAGCTTTGCCTTCGAAAACGGGACGCTCGGTTCCCATGTCCACTCCTGGGTTGGGGATGGCTGGCGCAACGAGATCGTCCTCAGCGGAGAAAAGGCCATTTACAGGCTGAATCCTGGCGGCAAGCTGACAGTTGAACGCAAGGATTGCGACCCCCTTAAAAAGGATGCCAAGGATCAAGGCGACAAAGTCTTTGAGCAGAAAAGCAACATGTACGCCTTGGAGAACGAGGTATTCCTGAAGATGCTTAAAAGTGGAGACTGGAGCGCCAATCCGTCGACTTATCGAGATGCTGCCAAAACGCTTAGCCTGACCCTGGCCTGCGACCGGGCCTTGCAGTAAGCTGAGGCCGAACCTTTCAGCAAGCCCTTAATTGAGCACGAAATTGGAGAAGACAACCGGGTTCTCGCAGGAGCCCTTGTTGCCCCTCCAGAAAGTCATGATGTTTCCCTGCTGCCGTGAAAGGTTTGCATAGAAGGATTTTTGTCCTTCCACTCCAAGCGCGGACAAAGGGATGGAAAGTTCCATTTTTGTTCCCTTGCATTCGAGCTTGATCTCTGGAACGGCCTGCCCGTTGAGGGAAACCTTCTTTTCCTGAAGATTAAGGGAGAGCGCAATGGGAGTACTATCATAATCCTTGCTGACGTAAATGGTGGCGGAGTCTTTTCCGCTGTCCTTCTGGAAATCGACGAGCGCGTAGAGATTCTTTGTGTCGTGGGCAAAACGGAAGCGGGTTTGAGCGTCGGTGCTGCAGTTGCTGAAGTACTGTCCAGCCTTTTTGTATTCATAGAAGGATGTGCAGAGGAGAGCCTTTTCCCATTCTGAGGAATCGGGGTTGCCGTCAATTTTGAGGGAGGCGGGCTTTGCAGGAACCTTGCTGACAGCCATTGCGTCGGCTATGTCAACGGTCTTGAAGACCATCGACTTGTCCTTGCCGTTGAAGAGATGGAGCGCGATCTTGTATTTACCCTCGGATGTTCCTGGCTTGCGTGTCAGTTCCACCTCGAAATATTCTTTTTTGCCGCCTTTGTTAATGGTTTCGATGGCAGGGAACCTTTTCCATTCGGGAGAGGGGCTTACCTTGACGTCGAAGTCATCAGTCTTCACTTCGAGGCGGATGTCTGCGATGACGCGATCCATTGTGTTCAGGATATAAACGCGAAATTTTGCGCTTTTGGTGATGCGGAGCTGATCGTCCCGGATATCAACCTTGACAGCGAGATTATCCTTTGCCTGAACAAAGACATCATTGCAGAGATGCGCAAAGAGACTCAGAGGGAGAACTGTGCCCAGGAAAATTAACGCGAGTTTTTTCATTGTTATAATCCTTCTTGCTATCCAACAATATAGCTACAGAAATACCACTGCGCAAGTCCAAAATCAGTTATGAAAATGCTGTTTGCCCAAAGGGTGAAATATTGATGACAATTATCATTTCAGCAGGCCGCTTTTTGAGCATATTCGTGAAAAAGCCTGAGATAAATTCTGTAATTCTGAAGAGATACTTCCGGGGGAGTCTGGTGGTCGCAGCCCAGGATAAATCCACCTTGCGAAGCGACCGGAAGCAGGCGTTCAAATTCCGCCCTCATTGCAAGCTCTCCTTTTGACATGCACATCTTGTCAAACCCGCCAAGGAAACGCATTCCGGGATGCTTCTCCCGGAGGCAGACGAGATCAAGTCCGGATTGGCGCTCCAGCGGCAGGAGGCCGTCAACGCCTGCCCTTTCGAACCAAGGGAGCGCCTTGCTGAGATCACCATCAGAGTCCACGAAAGCAAGTATGCCTCTTTCCTTGAGATACGGAATTAATTTTTTGTAGTAGGGCAAAAGGAACTGGTCGAAATGCTCCTCAGATAGCATAGGGCCGTTGTTATAGCTGAGGTCTTCGGCAAAGCTCATGAACTCCGGCTGGCACTCCTCGCATATGGTATTTATAGCGTGAATGTGGTAATCTGCGAGCTCTTCGTTGATCGTGTGCAAAAGCTCCGGCTGGTCATAAAAGGAATAGAGGTGCGGCTCAATGCCAAGCAGCCTTCTTGGAAACCAGAAAAAACCTTCCAGCGTAAACCAGATGACAGCATCGCCCGACCTTTGCTCTTTTGCCCATTTTGAAAAGACCCTTTTATCCAGAAGAATGCTTTTATCTTGGGGAAAAAGCAACGGGCGGATCTTTTTGTAGTCGTCAAGGGTGGAGATGATCCCGGCTCCATGGCAGCTCGGTTCCGGAAGGCCCGGCAGGGAACTTGGGAACCAGTGCTGATAATAGATGTCCATTCCAAAGTGCCTGCAAAGCTCATATCTGTCTTGCAGGGAGGAAGGAAGTCCATCCTCACGCCAACGCGCAATTGTTTTGTCCCACCATGAGGCCCACTCTAAGATCGGCAGGCGGTCAAAGGATTGGAAATTCATTATGGCCTTGAATCTTTCCCTTGTTTTCATTGACAAATCCTCTCCGTTTTGTACTATTTTAAACTATTTTTAATAATATTCTTGGAATATATTATCCAAAAGCTTGGTGTTTGTTCACTTTTGGAGGAAGCCTTGAAGAAGAAAAAATTGACGGAACGGACTGGAGTGCGTCAACGCTTTCCAGAATTGGAAAGTCTCGGATTGGCGACAGAATACTTTCCCTGCTACGTGAACGAGAAGCCGCATCTCCACGGAACCGATGTAATCCTTCTGAGCTTCATAATCCGGGGAGAGGCGCTGCACTGGATGGAAGGGGAACAATACCGGGAAGCGGGGGTGTCTCTTGGAGTGACACACTATGGGGAAAGGCACACGATTGTCACAGGGCCTGAGGGGATCGGGATTATGAATATCTACCTGAATCCTGAAAACCGTGCCCTCCCGACACTGCCACCCCCGCTCTCAAGAGTATTGCCTGAGCTGCTTCCGCTACATCCATGCTTCAAAAACCAGCTCAACCGGATTGTCCGCATCTCTTTCGAGCGCCCCGATGAGGCATTACAGCTGGTGATGAAAATGCACTGCGAGTTGAAAGAGAAGCACCCCGGCTATCGGGATGCGGCCCTCGCTTGTTTCAAGCTCTTCCTGATAGAATGCTGCCGAAGCATACTCAGTTGCGGCCTCCGTCATGCTGATACGGATACAAACCAAAATTCCGAAGCGAGAGGCCGCCTGGAGTTTCTCCGCGGCTATCTCGATACAAATTATCAGAAGCAGTTAAGACTGGAGCAGCTTGCTAAAAAGACTGGCCTGCAAAAAAATTATCTTTGCCGGGTATTCAAAAACTACACAGGCAAATCCATCTTTGACTACCTGCTGGAACGCCGCCTGCAATCCGCCATGATATCCCTACGCGAAAGAGGAGACAAGATCGCCTCGATTGCCTTTGAGAACGGATTCCAAGACCTCAGTTTCTTCAATAGAAAATTTCGCGAAATCGTCGGCCAGACACCCTCGCAGTATCGCAGGCGGCAGCGAAACTTTCCGGATTTTCGGGGTTAAGGCAAAGTTCAGTATCCTGAATTGATATCAGTTTGCGACTATTGCATCAGCCTCCAGTTCAAAGAGGAGGTCGGCGCGGCAGATGTCTGTGTGCACCATTGCCACCGGGAATTTCGGGAGCTTGTTTTGGGTGCAGTAATCTGTGAAAAATTTGCGGTCGTCCATCCTAGTGAAATAGGCGATGGACCTTGAGACATCAGCCCAGCCCATGCCGCGCGATCTGAGAAGCGCCCCGACCACTTCCATGGTAAGTCCTATCTGTTTTTCCGTGTCCCCCAGATGAACGGTCCTGCCTTCCTTGTCAATGCTGGCTGAGCCTGAGATAAAGAGGCAGCGGTGCGTGGGGCAAGAAAGTTCCACCGCGCGGCTGAAGGAGCTTTTGTAATTGAGCGCGGAACTTTGCATTGGCGAATCAACGGCGGCTATTTTGATCTTGTCGCTTTTGGGCTGAACAGCGAGGACATTGCAGGCGAGTGAGGCGCCCGAGGCGTTTGCAGCTCCTATTCCCGTGCTTGCGGGAACCATTTTTTCGAAGACCCCCTCCTGGCTGAAGAAGGCGGTACGTACGGCATTGAACTCCTTGTACCAGTTCAAAAGCCTGGAGAGATAGAACCAGGTGCGGATGATTTCATTGAATTTGAAACCTGCGCCTTTCAGCGACTCGGAAATCGCCTCAAAAACTTCGAGTGTCTGAGCTTCGCACGAGGCTGATTTATCTGTCGGGACAATGTTCCCAAGGCGGCAGTAGCGTGCTAAATCGTCCTCGTAGCTGTACCCGACGGTTTTGCCGCGAAACGTCACGGGCATTGTTTTTGTGCCTGAAACTGCAAAGCCCTGCATGGCGGAGACCTCGCCGTCCTTGCAGGCATCTCCCTGAAGCCATGTTACGCAGCCATCAATGGAATTGGCTGAGTTTTTGAGTTCTGGGCAATGTTGAATACCTGCAAAGACAAAGCGTTCGAGTAGTGATGCCTTTTCGCTTGCGGCTGCCTCGGAGATTGCGCGATCCAATTCCGCAATCGAGCTTCCCGATGCTGTTATCGAGAGTTCTTTCCGTGAAGGAAGCGAAATGCTGCACAAGCACGGATTCTGCTCATTTTTTCTTATCTTTGTCTTCATGAGGCTTCTTGGTTGCTGGTTCGGGAACTGTTACGAACGGTATGGCCGCTGCGGTCACCGTGAATTTTTCTTTTTTTACCTTTCTGGCCTCTTTAACGTCTGGCAGCGCCTTGTTATTGTCCTTGATTCCGGGCTTTTCTGCCGGATTATTGGAATCCTTTTCAGTAATTTGTTTTTCAATGATTTTATCCTGCGGCTTTTCGGCAACTGTGGACTTGTCCTCGGGTTTTGTCGGCGGCTCTGCGATTTTCTCTTCCTTTTCAACTTGCGCAGTGCCGGTGATGATGAGGTTTGACTTGAAGTTTGAGGCTGTTTTCACCTCGGTTCTTATGACGAGCTTCAGGGAACTTTTGTCGGCAGCTATCCAGCCGTTGCGGAGAGTAACCCCGTTTGGCGCGTTTAGCAGCTGAAGCTTGACCGGAAACTCCTTGCCTGGCTGCCGGACAATTTCAACGGGGATGGATATTTCCTTTCCGACTGGCAATTCGAGGATGGCCTTGTCATCGGGCAGTTTTGCGATTATTGAAAAGGGGGCTTCCTGGGTTACGAAGAAGGATTGTTCGACGCCAGGGACAGAATGGCGGTAGATAAAAGCCTGCATAAGATTTTCGGCCGGAACCGCAATATGAGTTACCTTGAGATTGTTGATGCTGGCAGTTCCCTCGATTGCCGGATTGTTTATTCCGGGCGGGACTTCGTCTGATGCGGAGACGGTAAGCGTTATCCTGTCGCGCCCCTCGGGGATCAAGGCGCCTGAAAGCGAAAAGCCTTTCGGATTTCCACTGAGTCCTAGCGCAATGGGGCCCTTGAAGCCGTCTTTACGAATTGCGAGAATGTTAAGAGAGGCAGAACCCCCTTTAGGGACGCTGATATTGGCGGGTTCCGCGCGAAGGGAAAAGTCCGGGCGGGGAAGGCTGAGATTTAGCCGGTAGGCAAATTCGTCCCCTCCCTGCCCCTGAATGTCACAGAGCCTTATCGTGTACAGGCCATCCTCGGGAAGGGTGAGGCTTATGAAGGAATCCGCATGGTGCGTCAGGATTCCCTCACTAGGATCCTTCTGGTCGTCATTTTCCTTGAGGCGTTCGCCCTTGGCATTGAATAGGGCAAGGCCAGAATCAAGGGGCGAACCAAGGCGGCGTGCGAGAACCTCAACATACAAATTTTGGCCTTTCTTTCCCTCAAAGCTGTAGAAATCCTTTTCGCCGGGCGCTGCGATTTTACCATTGACCGTGATAGGGAGGCTGAGGCGCTGGGCCTTTCCGCTTGAATTGTTTCCTTTGGCCTCAAAAACTTCGGGGAGGTCTCCTGCTGCGAAGGGAACCATGTTTGAGGTAAGCTCCCCCTTGCGCGTCGATATGTGCATCAGCGAAGGAGCATCAGCCGGAACTTTGACGCTCAATGAATTTGAGGGAAGATTTTTGCCATATATTTTAAGATTGGCGGGGGCATCTCCGCGCGCTCCGCCAAGGGGGTAAACCTGTGTGATGAAGGGAAGCTCTCCCATCTTGACGCGATAGACAAAATCCTCGCGGCCGCGATAGATGCTGTCATGGACGGAAAGAAAATAGTCGCCGTCCGCAGGAACATTGAAGAAGAGCACGGGATCCTGCTCAAAGCGGAAGTCGGAGGAGTTGGCAAGCTCTCTTCCTTTGGAGTCCAGGATTGAAAGATTCACTTGCAGCCAGCTAGGGACAGCGTCCGCAATGTATGGGATCAGCGAGCGTGCCTCTGCCTCAAACACGAGCGACTGCCCTTTTTTTGCGCTGAACTTGAACAGGTCCAGATCGCCTGGCATCACTTGCCCGTTGACAGTGACAGGGAGCATTGGGATTGGCTTTTTGACCTGATCGGGCCTGTTGTTGGGCTCGGTTTCATTCATTTCCACAAGCTGCCCTATTTGGAAGTTGAGCTTGTTGGAGATGCCGCCGGCGGAGACGACACGAAAGTCGCGTTCCCCGCACTCTGCATCCTTGCTGATTGTCACCTTGAATTTGGCAGTCTGGGATATCGCACCTTTCTTGTTGGCATTTTTCTTTTTTTCAGCCTCGGAAGCATTTGAGGACAAAAGTTCGACGCTGACTCCCTTCCCGCTGACACTTGCCTCTTGACTGTCATAAATGCGTTCGCCTCCGACAGTGACCTCGAAAGAACTCCCCTGAGAGCCGCCCGCGGGATACACGTAGCCGATGTGCGGAGGGTCTTCAGCCAAGGCGGCGGCAAAACCGAAAAGTGCTGCAAAGGCCGCCACGACAAAGAAGCCCGTCCCCCTTGAGATTATCGAGATTTTCATGGGTTTGCGCCTCCTTATGGCAGATTTTAGCTTCACATGATTTCTCTGAGCAATCCGCCGCTTTCCTTTGCTGAAATTTCGTTGGCGGCAAATGGAGAAACAAAGATGTCGCGCCCCTGTGGATGCGGAAGCTTCGCCTTGGGGTCTATGCCGAGCAGTTCCATCATGCTTCCAAGGAGGTCGCAGGGATAAACCGGACGGGAGCTGACATTTTCACCCTTCCCGTCAGTCTCCCCGACGATCTTGCCGCCCTTGAATCCGCCACCCGCCACGAGATGAGAAAAGGCCTTGCCGTAGTGTCCGCGCCCGCCGTTCCAGGGCTGATCCCAGTCGATCTTGGGAGTGCGCCCAAACTCCCCTCCGACCCAGACAATAGTATTGTCGAGAAGGCCGTGATCAGAGAGATCCTTGAGGAGCGTAGCAAGGCCCTTGTCGAGTTCCGGAAGCATCTTGTTCATTCTTGAAAAATGCTCCTTGTGCGTGTCCCAGCCCCCGTGGTTGATTGTCACGTAAGGGACTCCGCGCTCTACGAGGCGCCGCGCCACAAGGCATGACTGTCCAAATTTGCTGCGTCCGTAAAGGTCTCTCTGCTCGGATTTTTCCTCGGAAAGGATGAAGGCTTTTCTAGCCTCTCCAAGTATCATGGAGTAGGCTTGCTCCTGTGATTTTTCAAGCGCCCTGACAGTGGCGTTTCCCGCGGATTCCCTGGCAAAGCTATCAAAGTCTCCAAGGAGTGCGCGGCGCTCTATCTGCCTCATTTCAGAGATGTTTTCGGAGATTATGCCTTCCACTGCGAAAGGCTCCTTGTTGGGGTCGCTGCCCGTGGCAAAGGGCTTGTAGGCGGATCCCAAAAAACCTGATTCCGCAAAGCGTCCCTGCGGTGTTGTGACCGTAATGTAAGGAGGAAGCATCCCCTTGTATCCGCCGTTGTAGCCTTTGAAGTAGGAGACTATCGCGCCGATGCCAGGGAAAACGAGGCCGCCAGTGGATTTCCTTCCTGTCTGGACAAGATACGCAGCAGTCTCGTGGCCATTGTTGCCGTGGGTCATGCCGCGCAGAAGAGAGTATTTGTCGGCCTGTTTTGCGAGGAGCGGAAGCATCTGGCATATCTGGATGCCGTCGACATTCGTGGCTATGGGCTTGTTGTAGGGGCCGCAATAATCCTGGCCGGCACCTGGTTTCGGGTCGAAGGTGTCGAGGTGGGAAGGGCCGCCCCAAAGCCATATCTGTATCACAGCCCTAGCCTTTCCGAAAGCCGGCGGCAAGTCGATTGCCGCGGCCGCGGCGGGCTCAGCCGCAAATGCCCTGAACGGAAGCATCTCGGAAAAAAGAATTCCGGCCGTCCCGATCAACCCGCACTGAAGGGCCTGTCTGCGAGTGAGCGGGGAATCGAAGATTTTGAAGTCCATCTTGCTTCTCCGTTCAATGTTTCAGTATGAATTCTTTTGTGTTTATCAGTGCCCAGGCGACGTCATGGATTGACTCAATAGGTTTGCGCTTGGGCGAGGCGAGATAGGCTGCGGCTGTCGCCTTTTCTGATTCCGCCGGAAAACGGGAGAGGATTCTTAGGTAGAGTTCTTCAATGATCTTGAGGTTGTCTTTCTTGTCGGCAAGAAGCTGCTGGAAGAATTTGCACTGCTGAATTTTTTTCTGGATGTGGCTGGAATTGAGCATGTGCTGCGACTGAAGAGGGGAAGGTACAGAGATTCTCTCGGATTCATAAGAGGTATTTCTGGAGGGCCTGCCGAAAAGTTCCAGAAAAGGCGAACTTATGCTGCCATCGGCTATTGCCACTGCACGGATTCCGTCGGGGAGGAAGGTAAAGGGCTCTGGGATGTTGCTGCTGTACTTTTCGGAGCTTGAGGTCACCTGGCATATTATGTCAACAAGCGGTTCGGCATCCAAGCGCCTGATCCTGTAGTGGGAAAAACCATCTGCATCAGAGCTGTTAAGGCTCATTGTCTTTGAGGAAAGCTGATAGGTGTTGGAGTTGAGTATCAGCCGATAGACATGCCTCATATTATACTTGTTTTTGACAAGCTCCTCTTCGAGAAAGGCGAGAAGCTCGGGACTCCAGGGCGGATTTGAGCTTCTGATATCGTCCGCCTCATGAATGATCCCTCGTCCAAGCAGCCAGAACCATATCCTGTTGCAGATGTTCTTTGCAAACCATGGATTTCCGGGAGCAGTCAGCCAGTCTGTGAAGACAAGCCTGGGATCGCTCTCAGCCGGGATATCAAAAGACTTGCCGTCAAGGGTGCTTGGCTTGAGAGGC
>Ga0154565_1149_pt1 | contig 13549 bp, 14 predicted proteins | sample RifGroF2_FD_105708 | JGI IMG/M metagenome (GOLD analysis project Ga0154565, IMG submission 105708) | Lentisphaerae bacterium GWF2_52_8 | reverse complement strand
GCCCGAGGAGATAAACCGCATCGTTTCCGACCACCTCAGCGAGCTTAATTTCTGCTCCACCGGGACCGCGATGCACAATCTTAAAAACGAGGGGCGCGGACATAGCTCCGTACTTTCAGGCGACGTGATGTATGACTGTGCCCTCATGTTTGCGGGACTTGCGGCACAGCGGGGGAAGAGCCTTCAAAGCTTCCAGATCGAAACTAAAAAATATGCCCTTGTGACTTGTCACCGCGCGGAAAACACCGATGACCCAGCCCGCTTGGGAGGCATTATCAACGCCTTGAACGAGCTGTCCGCCACCCTTCCCGTTTTGTGGCCCATGCATCCGCGCACACGCAAATATATTGAATCGCTTGCGATGCCGCTTTCTTCAAACCTCAATATAATTCCCCCTGTAGGTTATCTTGACATCATTATTCTGGAAAGGAACGCCAGGCTCATACTCACCGATTCCGGCGGTATCCAGAAGGAGGCTTTCTTCTATGATGTCCCCTGCGTGACAATGCGCGACGAGACCGAATGGGTCGAAACGGTCGAGCTTGGCTGGAACAGTATCGTGGGAGCGGATTCGAAGCGCATACTTGCCTCCGCAAACGCCTTCATCTCAAATCCGCCAGTTCCCAGCAATGCAAAACCCTATGGCGACGGTCACGCCGCCAACAAAATCTTAAAACACCTTTTGACGCACAATGTATAAGAAATTCGTCAAACGCATATTCGACATGGCACTGACATTTTGCGCCATGCCATTCCTTCTGCCCCTCCTTGCCCTTCTCGCCCTGGTTGTCAGGCTCGATTCGAAAGGCCCTGTAATCTTTCGTCAGCAGCGAGGCGGACGTGGAGGGACTTACTTCACGATGTACAAGTTCCGTTCGATGAGCGTGGACCTTGCTGCTGAAGGCAAGGGCTTTGAACCGGGCCAGGGGCGCCGCGTAACCCGTGTCGGGCGCTTTCTCCGCAAAACGAAACTCGACGAACTTCCGCAGCTTTTTAACGTGCTCAAGGGTGATATGGCGCTGGTAGGCCCTCGCCCGGAAGTCCGTCCCTACATTGAACTTTACCCCGAACGCTGGGCTAAGGTGCTCTCGGAACGCCCCGGCCTCACTGACCCGGCTTCCATACAGTTCCGCAATGAGGAAGAAATTCTCGCTGCCGCCTCCAAACCCGAAGATTGTTACCGCAATGAAATCCTGCCCATGAAGCTTGATTTGTATGAAAATTACGTGGAAAATATTTCTTTTGCAGGGGATATGAACGTTCTGCTGCGCACAGTTGCGGCAGTACTCTTGCACTGAAACTCTGCATCAAAATAAGGCGACAAAAAAATGGAAGACAATTTCATCAGCTTTTTCCGGCCAAGCATCGGAGACGAAGAAATAAACGAGGTGGTGGACTGCCTTAAATCAGGCTGGCTTACCACCGCCGCCCGCACGAAAAAATTCGAGGCCGAATTCTCGAAGTATATGGGCTTCTCTCATGCAGTGGCCATGAACTCCTGCACTGCCGCGCTGCACCTAGCGCTGGAAGCCGTGGGACTCAAGGCAGGCGAGCTTGTCCTTGTCCCAACGCTCACCTTTGCCACCACCGCCGAGGTCGTCCGCTACTTTAATGCCATTCCCGTGCTTGTAGATGTGCGCGAGGATGACTTCTGCATGAATATGGAGCATGCCGCGCAAATTCTCTCCGATATCGAGGCAGGCAAGCCCGTCAAGGGGGTTCCGAAGCGCCACAAGGGAGTTCGTGCAATCATTCCCGTCCATTATGGAGGACAGGTTGCAGACGTGGTTTCTGCGCGAAGGCTCTGCGAAAAGCATGGGCTCTTCCTGATCGAGGATTGTGCTCACTGCTGTCCCGCGTACTACCAGGACGGGCAGGGCCAGTGGCAGATGGTCGGGCGCAGCGCGGACATCGCCTGCTTCTCCTTCTATGCCAACAAGACCATCACCACAGGAGAAGGGGGCATCGCGCTTATGGAGAGCCAGGAATGGGCCGACCGCATGCGGGTAATGTGCCTTCACGGGATAAGCTAGGATGCCTGGAAGCGCTTCACAAAGGCTGGCTCCTGGTATTATGAGATTGTCGCGCCGGGCTTCAAGTACAACCTTACCGACATCGCTTCCGCGATCGGCATCCACCAGCTTCGCAAGGCCGATTCCTTCTGGCAGGAAAGAAAACGGGTTGCAGCCTCCTTCTCAGCTCATCTTGCCGGGATTCCCGGCCTGACGCTTCCGCGGGAAATGCCAAACCGCAAACATTCCTGGCATCTTTATGTTGCGCGTCTTGATGCTGAAAAGACGGGCGTTTCTCGGAATGACTTCATTGACCGCCTCAAGGAGGCCGAGATCGGCACAAGCGTCCACTACATGCCTCTTCACATGCACCCCTACTACCGCAAGAAGTACAAATACATTCCTGATGATTTTCCCGTTGCCGCCAAACTCTTCAGCGAGATAGTCTCGCTTCCGATTTACCCTTCGCTTTGCGAACAGGAAATTCTGCGCGTCTGCGAAGCCGTCAAAAACACCATCCCATCCTGCAAATGAGCAGATGAGGGTCATGGCGCTTTCCGGCATCCATTTCCCGGGCAGCTTCTTATTTTACTGCCTTGAAGACTAAGGCATCATTTGCCGGAACCTTGGTCATGCCATTTTTGCCGGTCGACAGGTTTCCGTATAAAACTTGCTTCACCTTCCATGGAGATTTTAATCCAATGGCAGTTTGTCTTTCTTCCGGAGAGTAGTTTATCAAGAATATGATTTTTGCATTTTTCCCTTCGGGGTGTTCCGTCACGGCGATGAACGGATCGTCTTTTTTAAGAATCCTGCCTGAAGTAAACGGCTTTGCAAAATGCTCATATACCTTCCAATACGGCAGAGCGCCATTCTGATGGAATGCCCCTGGGGTTGAACTGAGGCTTGTCTCAATAGGGATGCTCAAAAAGTATACCATGCCCTTGCCCAGCTTGTTTACGGCAAAACATGGATTGCCGTCAGCCTCCCTGCCAAGAACTTTTGCGCCTGAAGTTTTGAGGTTCAATTTGAACTTGGCGTCTGAACCCACAAACTCAATATCCTTTGCAAACTCGAATGAATATCTAAAAGGTGCAGAGCGTTTTTCCCTTGTTGACACCTCTAAGCCAGTCATTTTGCCGAATGGCGACAGGAGTGCGTCGTTGCAGGAGATGTAAAGATGGGCACCTTCTTTCACCTTGCCTAGAAGCTCTTCCCATTTCCTTCTTTTCATAGAACTGCCTCCGCATAGCGATGGAAGAAGGTAGAGGCTGCTTTTTTTAAGGGGCTGATTGCTATCCTGAAACTCTATGTCGAAGCCTGCCTGTTTTGCCAAAATGTATGTTGCATAAGCAGCTCCCCAGTTGTCCTGGGATTCGGTGAGTATGCAGACGGCCTCCTTTTCCATCGCAGGAAGTTTTGGTACTTTTTTCAGGAAATTGCCAAACTCCCTGAATGCGCCAGCCAGCGGTTTTTTCGTCCTGTCTTTCCTGAAAATTCCAAGCTCTCTTTCAACGGCATACCAGTCGTAGGGAGCATGAGTAAGATGATCCTGGTCATAAGCGCACCACCAGATAAAGCTCCGGCAATCATTTGCGTAGGATGACATCATGCTCATTTTAGCATATTCCGCAGAGACAGCATCCGAACATATCATGGGCCCGAGCGTCCCTATCTCTTCAACCATGCACGGCTTCCCTCCAATATCTCCGTAGAGGCGCGACTCTGCTGTTGCATGCAATCCGTTTCTGATTGTGTTTATGGGGTCTTGATTGCAGTGGGGTGTGAACAGCGGATATGGATGAGTTGTCAGAATCTCGGTGGTGTCGGATTGGTCTTCAATGAGCCAATTCCCGTTTTCTGCAAAGACTTGGATGCCGTGCATTCCCGAAATGATAGGCCTGGATGGATCGGCAGACCTTATCGCCCCTGAAATGCTTGCAGCCCAAAGATAGGCTGTCTATCTCTTTTCGATCGCCCCCATGCAATTGCATTCATTTCCAAACTCCCAGGCTACTATCGCCTTGTGTTTCTTGAAATGCCTTACGAATGCCTTGACGAACTTGATCTCCCACATCAGGGGGAATGGATCGGCTATGACGTTCAGATTCTCGAAGGCCGGCGGCACATAGAGCCTGCCGCTCATCCAGCCGGTGATGAGGCTGACTATCAATTTCAAACCGTTCTCTTCCGCCTTGTCGGCGAGAACGGCGAACCTCTCCATCATTATGGGTGATATTCCCGCCTGCCCCAGCTCATCATGCCCGAGCGGGTTTTCCCCCATGCGCATCTCTTTTTTTCCTCCCCCTTTCAGGCAGTTCAAGGGTTGAAAATCGGGCCAGAGGGGGAAAACCCTTAGAATCTGCAGTCCTGCTTCATTCGCCAACTGCTTGAAATCCTTTGCAAGCATCTCCGGTCTCCAGTCCTTCCACATATTGGTTCCGGCATGCGAAGCCCAATAATTACAACCGGTGCTGAATGATCCTGCCTTCTTGAAATCAATATTCATTGGCGGGTTCCTTTCAAGTGTCTTGTCGATTCGCGTTCTATGAAAGAATTCTTAAAGATGAAATCTTTCGGCGACTTTGGCCCTTTCCCTTCAAGAAATGCCGCGGCCAGGTCTGCGGCGGCCTCAGCCATACATTGAAGATCCTGGCTTATTGTTGAATTCGGCGGGAACATGTGCCTGGAGACAGCAGCATGTTCGAAGGTGACAAGAGAAATATCTTCCGGGATGCGTCTTCCAAGCACCTTGACCGCATAGTTCGCTTCGATTGCGGCATCCTCGCCGGAGACTATGATTGCTGTAGGTTTCAGAAGAAGACACTTGGCAAGCGCCTCTGTGATGTTTTTCTCGTATCGCTGAAGCAAGCCGGTCTCAGAGACAAGTCTGTGCTTCCTGATTCCTTGCTGGTACCCCTTCACCCTTTCAGAGTTCCCCCAGCCTTCAGAATTGTTCAGGACAAAGGCAATTCTTTTGTGCCCCATTTCCGAAAGCTTCTTGAGTCCAAGTTCCAATCCCTGTGCGTGGTCGCTGCGAACTGAATGGCAGCCATTAATGACATTATTGAAGGTTATGCAAGGGATGCCCTTTGCTCCTTTGTTCCCCACTTCCAGGCCTGGCTGAAGGGACGCATCGATCAGGCACCCGACATCGAAGGTCCTGTTCAAGTCCAGATCCTCTGCGGGCTGAATCCTTACGCCGATTCCCCTCTGCAGCAGCCGCGAAGTCATGCCGGATATGATCGCGCCCTCATAGAGCCCCATTTGCCTGGATACGGCTATGGCCACAATCATTTTGACGCTCATCTGCCGGGGGCTGTACTTGAGCTTCCGCATGGCCCCGATGACCCTCTTCTGAATTTCCTCCTTGACATAAGGCCTGTTGTTCAGGACGCGTGAAACGGTAGTCTTGGATACTCCACACTGCTTTGCGATAAGGTCGATTGCCGGTCTCATGCTACTCTTCCATTAAATTATGAAACTGTTTCATATTATAGTTTAAAACAGACCCGCTTGCAATAGGGGGTGTTTAAAATTTCCGGAGCGTTTTTTTTTAACCCTGATGCCAATTTGCAATCCAGATTTTTACTGGACACTGCTGAATTTACACGGTTATTTTTTCAGATTTGTGAACGGCCCGGTACGAGTAAGCGCAAATTCTCCGCCTACAGAACCTGAGAGCATTTCACAATGCCCGTCGAAATATGATATTGGCGTTCTGCCAGCGTGTCGTCCTCTCATATAATCGTTCATGAAAGAAGGCCACATTTCATATGTGCCGGTGGCCACTCCATTCAGCAGGCGTATTTTTCCTGAGTTGCTCATGCCCTCGCCAGGGAAATAATGCCGGTTTACCTGGTATGATGTCGGGATTGCATAGAAGCAGGTAACTCCGAATGTTCCGTTAATATCACCTGAATCACCAAAGGCACAGCGTTTAGATGGCTGTATGATTTGCTTGAGATTGATGTTAAAATTTTCGTTGTTTATCCCGTTTGCAGCCATTCCGAAATTAGTGCCGAAATAAACAGAAGCGGCACATGGCCGTTGCGCAGGCCAGTCTCCACTGAAAGGAGAGCCTTTAGACGGCGAAGAATCACACATGAATAGCTTCCATCCGGAATTTGTTATGCTATAACCTACATTTCTCCAATAACCGTAAGGCTGTCCTTTGCTAGAAATTTCAGTGAAAAGGAGTTCATACCACCCGGCTGAACTTCCATAGCTGTTGGGGGCTCCTTCATAGGGCATGCGTTGTTGGTTGTTGTTGTTGCAATATAAAAACATAGCCATGGCAACTTGTTTGTGCTTTGAAAGACAGGAGATGCCTCTGGCCGTTTCTTTGACACTATGGAGAGCAGGCAGAAGCATGGCCATGAGACTCATTATTACGCCTATAACTATTAACAATTCGAGTAAGGTAAAATTCTTTTTCATTTTCACTTCCATTTTCTTAGCCATAGGTAAAATTGACTGTGCCCGATCCATGCAGAGCGCATAATTCCAATAGCCGGAAACTATACGTTTGAACCCGATGTTGCGAAGCATGAATGAATCTTGCTGCTTGGATTTTTAACAAGTTTAAAGATGCGTATCTTCATGGGCTTGAAAAGTCCTGGCAGGCGGATTGTATCATGCGAGCCTGAGTTAAGCGGCTTGATTGCTTTCCACTCGCCGTTGAGTTTGAGTTCAAAAAGGGTAGAATCATTCCATTCAGGGTTAAAAAGGACATCAGATCCGCGGATGATATCGGAACTAAGGTTATTTACGGTAAATATAGCTTCAGAACGGTCGGAATTAACATTGAACATAAGATGTTCATTGGCTGAGTTTATCAAGGTGGCTGCTAGAATTGTATCCTTGTTGAGCCAAGTAATAATGCGGCGGATAATCTCTTTTTTCCTATAGTTGAATATATTGGAGGAATAGTTGGAGCTAATATACCCGGCAAGAACCGCCACTCGCCCGCCCATAGCATTTTCAAAGCATGTAATGCCGGGCTGGATATCCTCAGCATATGCGCCTACAAGATAGGTCATGGCCTTTGCGCTCCTGGTTTCAATTTTGATGAATGTGCCGCTTTCAAATCCAGCGGACTTGAATCGCAGATTTCTGTTATACATGAAACGGCCCTTGATGTCGGCAAATTCAGGAATCTCAGCCAAGCGTTCATGACTAAAACAAGGTTCAAGCATGCCCCCTATTTTGATTCCGAGATACTCAGCAAAGCCGCGATTATAGAGAATTTGGGCCGCTTCGCCGTCAAGGAATAATCCGCCAGACAAGGCATCTTTGAGTTCTAAATCACTCATAACGTTTGCAGTCAAACCATTGAGCATCTTTACATGACGCTTTCTTGTGGTAAAGGGAATTCCATTCCTTCCGAGAATATCTGCCCACGCCCTGCTGTCGTTGCGTCCCGCATAATTGTCTTTATCGACCGGTGCACCGCAACAGGCGTCCGGTCGGTGTATTATTTGACATCCGTCGAGATTGAACCCTTTGAGAGAATTGCGGAACGCATTAAAACGTATGCGATTTTCTTTATACATATTGAAATAGCCCTTTTCCTCGCATGGGTCGTCAAGATATTGGGCCGCATATAAAAGGGAATCATGCAATCCGCTGGCAAACGCGGTGTAGAGAGAGCTTTCCAGAAATGCAGCGGAAGAGAAATAGCGAGTGTGTGGAAATGAATCGGTTTCATAAAACAACTCAAAATCTTTTGGGAGATGCTCCGCGCTGTACATGGCATGAAGCAGCATTGATGGAATCGGATAGCCTGAATCTGTGTGCGAATAGGCGGAGCCGTAGAGACGCACGGCGGCTTGTGTATTCTTGCCTGCGAAGGCTCGTGCCACATGTTCCGTCATGTCCCCATCCAAATCGCAACATCCAGGCTGACAAAGGCATATACGGGTTTCAGGCCTGACTTCATCGACTGCAAAACGAATTTTTTGCGATAGGCCTGTCATTGTATCGCGTCCCATTTTTGACCAGAGTTGACGCAGAGAGGTACTTTCAGCAGTTACACTGGAAAATATTTCAGCAAGTTCTTCGCGAGAGTAGTATTTGCCCGTCTGCTGTGAAAATTTCTCGAGATGCAACGGACAGAAACAGCCGAATCCACCGATTTGCGGATGGTTGCTCAATTCGTAATCATCTTCAAACTGAATCATAAAAGGTTTGCCGCGGGCTACAAGGGTCTTTATGTTTTCAGTGAATGCGTTGACAAATTGCTGGCCAAGTGGACATGAGCTTATCGGGCAAGCAACTCCGTTAATGCCAACTATGTTTTGAAATCCTCTGCCATCACCGGAAGATAATGACGGAGAACACCACCAGCCGACTTCCACGCCTTCAGGAGCCAGTTGTTCATTACAATATGACAGAGCGTCACCAATTCGTTCAAATACCTCGCGGGAAGGAAATCCGGAAATGCGAACTGCTTGTCCCGGCCCAGTAAGCATGAAGCGTTTTATGCCGTATTTGCGCTTAATTATGCGCATTTCCCTGACCGCTTGCTGAGGATTAGTAAACATTTCAAATGGCAATATCGGATTTATATTCATAAACTGAAGGTTTCCTGTTTTTTGAACTTGTCCCTGGCTAAAGTCCGACATTAACTCGCGACCCATAGGGCAGTAAAATTTAGGGATTCCACCACGGAGGGCTGGTCAATCCGACCCACGCGCTGAATGAGACGTCTTTGGGGCTGGCATGGCCATCGCAAAAAATGAAGTTGCCTTTATTGTTATGTCTGGTATAATTGGTGACATTGGGATTCCCATTGATGCTATAACCCCCTTGTATTGGACTGCCTGTCCCAGGTCCGCCGGAGTCTCCAAATGCTACTTGCAAAGATGGATATTTCACATGGGTAATCAGGGAATAGGCAGCCACGCTAATATGGGGAGCAACGCCGCCGATTCCACAGTAATTCATGCCATACGGGAGATACCGCGTCTGCCAAAGCGTGTTGGCCGTAATGAAAGAAGGGCAATGGAGGAATGAGCTGACTTTTACATATGTGGTTCCGGAAATGCTGACAAGTCCCGGGTTAAGATAATCCTCCATCGTTATGACCCATGTGTGCCATATATCGGTATCTCCATATAGCGTATTGCCATCCTTCATTGGCAAACGGCCATTATAATCATTCACATAACCCATCCAGGCCAAGTGAATTTGACGTTCATTGTTGATGCATTTTATGCTCTTGGCAATATCTCGCGCGCGGTTCAGTGCAGGCAGCAAAATGGCTATCAGTGTTGCGATGATGGCAATCACAATCAGGAGTTCTATCAATGTGAACTTTTTCTGTTTCATGCTATACAAAAGTAAGCAGCCTCATATGATTATGCAACCCGCTTTGGAAAGGGACTTTCGCAGTGCTTTCGGATCGACTTTTGAAATGTTGCTTTTCCCGGAGAGTGCAAGCGTGGCGGCAAGCCCGGCTGCCTCGCCAGTCTGGTTGCAATTGACCATCACGCGGATTGCTCCGTAGGCGCCAGGGTCGCAATCGATGAGACGCCCTGCGCAAAGGACATTTTCTGAACCTTTCGGGACAAGACAACGATAGGGGATCTGGTAGAAAGTTGGGTTGAGTTCCCTTTCTTCGCGCCAGCGGCCCTCGACCCAGCGGGGTTCCTCTCCGGGAGAGACCAGCATTTCTGACATGCGCCCGTCCTGTCTCTTGAAGGTGATCCCGCCACCGTGGTGGATGTCCACAACGTAACTGCCGTTGGCTATGCTGTCGTCAAAACTGTTCCCTTCGAGCACTTCGAGTTCGCTGAGTTTGTGCAGGCAGTCGCAATGCCTGCTTTCCCTGATGCCCGTCGAGGCGGGCAATACGCCGAGGCCGAACTTGCCGTTTGTTTTGAAATTTTCCCTGACGATGTCGCATATTTTTCTTATCTGGCGGCGTCCCTCGATTTCGGCTGCGGTCAGGCTGTCTGCGTCGGAAGAGTCCGTCCCGTTCATTCTTGAGGCTGCCACGAAGTGCATTCCGGGCACGCCGATGAATTCGGAGGACCACATGAAGGAGTGCTTGAATCCGGCATTGAACTTTTTGGGATTCAGGACATCTTCAATCCTGAATCCGGGATTGAGTTTTGCCACCTCTTCGATTCCGCAAATGCCAGCTCCTGTCGTGGGAGGCTGAGGCGTCGCATTCTTCCTTGTCGGGAGCCCTGCGCGGTGGATCAGGTCGCCATCCCCGCTGGCGTCAACAAAGAAGCTTGCCTTGATAGCACGCCTGCCGCTCTTGTCTTCTATCACGGCATGGCTGACATGTCCCTCTCCATCGAGGATGGGACGGACAAAGCGGGTGTGCAGGAAGGGCCGGATGCTCTTCTGCTCGCAGACCAGCTCGTCAAGCTCGATTGTCAGCTCGGCGGCGTTGAAGATTGCATATACATGAGGGTTATCGGGATTCTTTATGGAGACGGCATTCCGTTTTTTGAGCCTCTCAATGATTTCCTCCGTAAGTCCGCTGATTATCTGCTTTTTCCCTTCGGTATCGTAGAGGGAATGCCATATGTTCACCAGTCCCGCCGTGGCAACTCCGCCAAAAAAACCGTTTGCCTCCACAAGCGCAACCCTCGCGCCGGCCTGAGCGGCGCGCACAGCTGCAAAGACTCCGGTGGCGCTGCCGCCGATCACGCACACGTCAAAATCTCCAATTACGGGTGTCTCAATGCGTTCTTCAATCAAGGGTTTCATATCTGCTCCGTTTTGTTGATCTCTGCTGAATCTTCCAATGATTAGATTCTATCGCAAGTCCTTTCGAAAGGCCATATTGCATTCGGGCATCTTTGGAGTAATATTTCACAATGTGATATTTGAAGGAATCTTTTTAGATGAAAAACAAACTCTTGGGCAAGACGTTCCTTGTGCTGGAGGAGATTGCGGCATCGACTTCGCCCTTGAGCCTGAAGCTTCTTTCCGCGCGCCTCAAAATGCACCCTAGCACGCTCAGTAGAATCACCGGCGATCTTGTGGAGGCTGCTTATCTGAGAAAGACGAGCTACCATGACTTTGAACCGGCCCTCGGTCTTATCTATCTCGGGCAGCGGGCCACGCTGAACTGCTATTTCCCAAAGAAGGTCAACAAGCTTGTGCGCGCACATTGCCAGGGGACAAAGATCAAGGGGGCTCTGGCAGGGGTATTCAAGGGATGCCTCGTCTATCTTTACATCAGCGATTCCGATCACGCCGACCGTGCCGGCATGCCATTTGTCAATCAGCCGCACACCTCGAATATTGCGCTTACAGTCCTGGGGGTGCGGCATGGCAAGAAGGAGGCCTTGAAGATCCTGAGGGAATCCTTGCTCCGCAACGTGCCAAAACTGCCTTTGCGTGACAACCTGAGATTCTATTCAGAGCGCCTCGATGCTTTGGCGGAAAAGGGATATTCGCTATGGGATGGCAAAAGCTATTGGAACGTCTGCCATCCCATCTCCTGGCAGGGAGATATTTTTGGATTGTCGCTTTTCTGTGGGAGTGATGGCCAGCTCAGCAAGGAACAGCTCGTCAGGGAAAGCTCCCGCCTGGCTGAAAGGATAAGAGAGTTTTTGCTCAACAAGACCCCTGCATGAAATCGTGTTTGAAGGTATGGGGGCCATGGCAAAACATGGTAGCCAAAAAAAATGCCGGCGGATAAGGCCGGCATTTTTTGTATCGTCTTAAAACCCGTTTGGGCTTATTTGTTATCATTGTCCTGATTGTTAAGGGCATCAAATCCCGCGAGGGAGTTGCCGAGGACTTCACCCATGTCAACCATTGCTTCACCGGGGCGGAGAGCAGCGGAGACTTCCTCTCCGGCGGCCTTGAGGTCGGCCTCGGAGTAATCTTCCTGCATGGCCTTTATGCTGAGGCCAATGCGGCGCTCGTCGCGGTCGATCTTGATGACGCGGGCCTCGACATCGTCGCCGAGATTGAGGACGTCCTTGACCTTCTCCACACGATCCTTGCTGAGCTGGGAGATGTGGATGAGGCCATCGATCTTGTGCGAAAGCTCGATGAACGCGCCAAAGGCGGTGATCTTCGTGACTTTGCCCTTGACGACATCGCCGATCTTGTAGAACTGCTCAATGGAAGCCCACGGATCATCCTCGGCCTGTTTGAGGCCAAGTGAGATGCGCTGCTGGTCTGCGTCGATGTCGAGGATGACCGCATCGACTTCCTGTCCGACCTTGAGGATCTCGCTGGGATTGTTAATCTTGCGGGTCCAGGACATGTCGGAGACGTGAATCATGCCGTCGATATCGTTTTCGATTTCAACAAAGGCTCCGTAACTGGTCATATTGCGAACCTTGCCGCAAATCTTGCTGCCCGGAGGATATTTCTCTGCGAGCACTTCCCAGGGATTGCGCGATTTCTGGCGGAGGCCGAGGGAAATCTTCTTGCCGTCCTTGTCGATATCAAGCACGACCGCTTCGACTTCCTCTCCAACGCTGACGACATCGCCAGCCTTGGTAACGCGCTTTGTCCAGGACATTTCGGAGACGTGAATGAGCCCTTCGACTCCCTGCTCGATTTCAACAAAGGCACCGTAGGGCATGATGTTGACGACGCGGCCCTTGACTGTGGCGCCGACGGGGAATTTGCCCTCGACGTTGTCCCAGGGGTTCGTGCTCTTCTGTTTGAGGCCGAGGGAAACGCGTTCCTTGGTGTAGTCGATGTCAAGGATCACCACCTCGACGTCCTGGCCTATCTCAAGCATCTCGGAAGGATGGGCTATGCGGCCCCAAGACATGTCTGTGATATGAAGGAGTCCGTCCACGCCGCCAAGGTCGATGAAGGCTCCGAAGTCGGTGATATTCTTGACCATTCCCTTGCGGAGTTCGCCGACTGTCATCTCCTTGAGGAGGGACGCGCGCTTGTCCTTGCGGGTCTCTTCGAGCAGTTCGCGTCGCGACACGACGATGTTGCGGCGTTCCTGATTGATTTTGAGGATCTTGACGTCGTATTCCTTGCCGAGGTAGTCGTCGATGTTGCGGACGGGGCCGATGTCGATCTGCGAACCGGGCAGGAAGGACTCGACGCCTGCAATGTCTACGATGATGCCGCCTTTGACGCGGTGCTTCATGAGACCCTTGACGATGCTGCCTTCGCCGTATTCGGAGGTGATCTTGTGCCATGCCTTGAGGAAGTAGGCCTTCTGGAGGCTGATGCCGGGCATGCTGTTCTCGTTCTCGACCTCATCAAGCAGGACGTCAACAATGTCGCCGGGCTTAACGTCTTGCCAATTCCTGAATTCCGATGAGGGGACGAAACCCTCTGCCTTGTAGCCTATATCCACAAGGGCGCCATCGTTTCGTTTCTCAACGACGGTGCCTGTGATGATGGAATTCTCTATGAAATCTTTTTTTGTTTCATTCTGGAGCAGCTCGTCCATGGAGGGCATGTCGCTGAGATCCACGAAACAAGCGGTTTCATCAATTGTAGAGCAGTTTTCTTTTGGCATTTTGCAGTTCTTTTTGTTAGATTTTCCTTACTGGGACTGTTCCCCCTTTGATTGCCGCGTATCG
>Ga0154565_1148_pt1 | contig 13573 bp, 9 predicted proteins | sample RifGroF2_FD_105708 | JGI IMG/M metagenome (GOLD analysis project Ga0154565, IMG submission 105708) | Lentisphaerae bacterium GWF2_52_8 | reverse complement strand
CATGGAGAGTCAATCTCTTCTTCGTGGACGGCCATGTCAATTGCCTTGGGAGAAACATACTGCGGACTCCAAGCGAGTTCTACATCATGTTCGGAACCCCGTAATAGACCCGAAGGCAGTCATTGGGGATTGGGTCCGCATATCTTTGCAGCGTCGGAAATGAATGATTCCGCCCACAAGCGATAGCCTTCTTCGCTCAGGAATGGCACCTTGTAAAGCTCCGTTTTGATTGTCTTGTCTGGATTGATGAACGAAGCGGACGGATCACGGAACAAGACATCCTCTTCTTTTGCCAGTTGGGAAAGCATTTGGTTGAACTGGATAAACTCTTCTTTGTCTGTAACGATTTTAAGAGTGTGCGGGGGAAGGCAGCCCAAAAGCAGGATCTGCGTGCCAGGCGTTTTTCTGCGGATTATCCGAATCATCCCACGGACAGCTGCGCAGGATTCATCAAGCGTTGTGCGGGCAAATGTCCTGCCAGGCTCAACAACCATGAGCTTTGGCTTGACAAGTTCCAGGGAGCCGTATTCGAGCTGCCACATTACGTTTGGCGGATAGTTCCCGACGATTGCGATGTCGCAAAGCCGGTATTGCCTCAGCATTTCCGCATAAAGTCCGCTAAAGCCAAAGCCATCGATGAGCGTTGATCCTGCCATCAGCAGAAGCGGCTTCATCCTTAATGCATCGAGGACCTGCATCAGATGCCGCTCCAAAAAGTGCGCACTTATGCGCTTCTCCTGATCCAAAGCCGGACAAGGAAGCGCCGGGTCAAGGGAGAGAATATCCTGGGCGGCACGGGGACGCAAACCATACTGAAACTCATCCATTTTGAATGCGACTTTAAAGCTGCCCGCCTCGCCGTTTGCCTCATGGAACGTGATGGATATTTTGTCATTCGCCATGATCTTGCCGATCAGGATATTGGCAGGCTTGCTGAGATGCTCATTGTCAGTGTTTGCATAAATATTCTTGCCGTTAAGTGCAATTTCATATCTCAGCAAAAATCCTGCCTTTGCCGCGGCGGAAAAGTCGGACAGATACAAATCACCAGAATACCTGCGTTCAAACGTGTATTCCATGCGGAGCTTAATCTGTTTACCCGTGCCCTTGTCCGCCGCCGGAAGGAATCCAGGACGCGGATAATTGTTTTTGAGCATTCCCTTTTCGTCGTAGACTCCAAGCCCTTTTGCGCCATCTGAGATAGGCACTTCATCATTGCCGGAAACCGCAAAAAAACTCCAGGAAGGAAGTTCGTATTTGTCTTTCACGGGAAATGATTTGACACTTGCCACAGGATCCGTAAAATACAAAAACGAATCAGACTTGAGCGCATTCCCTTTTATTTCTTCAAAACCGACGCACTTCGAATCGCCCAGTTGCTTTTGGGCTTTTTTCGCATTCATCTGTGCGGCGGGGATGGAGTCGGGATCAAACAGATATTGCTCAATTGCCAAGGGTCCGGCACTGGTGTTCTGTGTTATGATCCTGGCGTAGATTGAAGACAGTTCTTCTTTTGTGAGGTCCGGAAATTTCAAGATGGCCCATTCCGAAACATTTCGGCGACTTGTCCCATGCCAGTAATACGTGTCCTTGTCATCCGAGCATCTCACAATGTTCAGGCGCCATGATTTCCCTTTCCCATCATCGTCAAACGGGAGAATCCGAAGCAAGCCGTTCCAAGGAAGCAGGACGCTGACGGCAAGGCCGTTGTCAGTCTTTTTCACCCAGCTCTGATAAGCCTTCAGGAATGGAAATTTTTGTGCATCCGACTCGGCATAATAGAAGGGGACCATTGCCATATCCTTGGAATAAGGAAGGCCCAGGCTGGCCAAAGCCGGCTTCAGGCTTTCGTCGAGCTTGGCTGAGGACGGAAACTCTCCGTAAAACTGATAAAAAGCGTTTGCTGGCAGAGAGTCGTCAACCTTGAAGAAAATCTCAACGGCATCTTTCTTGGCACTCAGATCAGATAGTTCCACCCGGAATTCCAGGCCTTCCTCGCTACATTCTATCTCAAAGGCCGTTTTTCTTTTCAGCTCTGTGTCGGATGAATCAGAAAAAATGACTGGCAAGCCGCTTTTCTTGAATTCCGCCTTATAATCCTGCGCCGAAAGATTAATGCCCCAAAGGCTCACAAGTATTGTTGCAAGGAAAATTTTAAACTGCATAAAAATCTCCATAATTCTGTGGTTTTTGACAGCTGTTCCCGGTAAAAATCTGGCTTGGAATAGACGGCTTACAAAAAACTTTTTTATTAAAATTCACACCCTCCTTAATAAAAAAGGAGCGGTCGACCATACCGCACTACAATACGATTCCCCATCAGCTTGTCAATCTGGCTCTTGGCGTCGTTTTGAAAAATCAGGGCAATCATAAAAACTCTATCATATCGGGCTGAATCCGGCGCGATTTCCGAATTTTTTGGGGGGCTTGCTCAAGAAGGCACTCGCGCACAGCATATCTGTGGAGCCCAAGCACAAAATCCTTGTCCGGCATGTCGGGAATCACAACAGACAGAAGTTTCTCTCAAATATTACTTGTCTTTTCAGTCTTCCAAACTTAAGATAAAATCTCAAAAAACCCAGCAAAAACATCCAAACAAAAACCTTATCTATCTTATCCTAAAGATATTGCAATTAGCAGACACAGATTTAGAACACTTCTTCTACCAGAAAAATTCAGGTGCTCATCAAGGAAATATTTTAAGATTTCTTGATTTTTATATTGACTTATTTTCATACAGAGATTTAAGCTTGATAGCAAACAGAGAAATGGTGGGATGAAATGCGCACAGCAGTTATCAAGGAAAGAATATTGGGCGAACTGAGAGAGCGTATTCTGTCTGGATCATATCCGATGGGCTACAGATTGCCAGTAGAACCTCAACTGGCGCGACACCTGAATGTTTCGCGCGACTGCCTGCGCGCGGCCCTTGATACTTTGCGCGAAGAAAACCTGATTGAGCGGATACCCCGGCGCGGAACATTTGTAAAGAGCCTTTCGGAAAAACAGAATGTCAATGTCTACTACCTCCTGCCATGCCCTGACTTCATGCTGAAAAGCGGCCCGATAGCAGCCCAGACGCACATGGAGGCAATGAGCGGAGCATTGAAAGCGGCAGGCACACATGAAATGCGCTTGATACCCGTGCCTGCATCCAAGACAAACGAAAAGAAAAACATTGATCTTGAAAGACTCAAGGTTATCACGCCGGGCTCCAGGGTTTTTATCATAGGGATATCATGGTACTGGAAAATATTCCCATTATTGCGGGATATGAAGTGCCGTGTGGCAGGGACACTGACAGTCCCGATATTCCTGCCAGAATGCCAGCGAAACGGATGGCAGACATACTTCCATGCCGGTTACGATTTCCTTGAGATATTGATCCAAAAACTGCATGGGCTTGGCTCAAGACGGCCTCTTTTTGTTTCTCATGCGCACTCGGAAGACGAACAGGAAAGAATATTTGCGCTTACGGATGAGAAAGGAATAAAAATTGACGAGGAGAGCTTCATGCGCTCCAATTGCAGTTCCGACGAACTCCGCGCAAAACTTGCGGCGCATCATAAAAAAAGCGCCTTCGATGCGATTTTTTTCAACTTTGCCGACTTTCAGCTCCGCGAACGCGAAAGCTTGAACCACGACTTGGGGATGCCGCAGAATATGCCCATAATCGCCGGGGGCAAATTCCCGTTCCTCTCCGAACTCAGGCAGAAACCCCATTATTTCCATATGGACAATATGCAGATTGCAAGCGATGCCGTTGAATGGCTCGTTTCAAACAAAAAAGCAGAAATCATAATGAGCGGACCCAGTTTTTTCCGGGCGGAGCAGAGTTCCTGATCAAACAAAAAGATTTGAGGAAAGATGAAACGGAAAAGATCATTCACCTTGATTGAGCTAATGGTTGTGATAGCCGTCATCGCCATCCTTTCATCGCTGCTTTTTCCCGCACTCAAAGGCGCACGCTCTGCGGCAAAAGGCATAGCGTGTCTCGCCAAGGCAAGGACGATGAACACCCTTTACTATTACTACACCGAAGACTGGAAAGGCTATATGCCGCCAGAGAGAGTAGGAACCTTTTACACGGGTTTGACGCCCAGCCAGCATCCTTTGGCATGGACGATTTACGCCTCCACAGGACTTTACATCTACTATATCGAAAAGCGGCAAGTGCTGGATAACGTAAACTACAAGAAAATGTTTAACATTTTATTTTGCCCTGACTCGCTAGATGAGTACCCCGGCCTTAGCGGATCAACCCCCGTACAGACAGAAACGTATTTCTATCTGGTACGAGGAGGAGGACACTACTCGCTGAATACCGTCTATGCTCAGAGGGCTCCCATATACTCCCTTCCAAGGCCCTCCCACACTGCGATGGTCTCGGAAAATGGAGGGGGAGTATATCTTAGTTCTCCTACAACTGAATGGAATTCTCCATACAAAATCGTCTATGGAATGCCCACAACAAAAAGACACGGGCAAAAAGGTTCCAACTTCTTTGTTGACGGACATGCCGCAATGCTAAAAATAGACCAGATACCAGTCTACAGGAATAATCCCTTTGTCGGCAGGCCATGGACGTATCCCCACGAATGGCAGCAGGCGCCAAGCAATCCGAGATGCACTTACTTTTGGCAGGGACGCCCAGCAGACGGATATGCCAGCACAACTCTTGACTTATAAGATCCAGTTGTTGATAAAATAAATGACAGGGAGGAAACAATGCTGAGGAAAATCCTGAACATCGCGCTCATCTCTTTTTGGGTGCTGACGGCATCGGCTCAAATGCGTGAGCTTGTCTTCGATGAGGTAGTGCCGACAAATGAGCCGCCAAAAATCGACGGCAAGCTCGACGACCCGTGCTGGAAAAACGCCATGGTCCACGACAAGTATTACGCTTATTTCAAGGAAAACCCGCCGCGTGCGTCAGCAAAAACCGAAATGCGTCTCCTTTACGATGAGAAGGGCCTTTACCTTGGAATAATCAATTTTGAGCCAAACATCGCCAAACTCAAAAAAAACATAAGCACTCCTGATGCGCAAGATACCTGGACCGATGATTGCGCAGAACTCTATTTCGACCGCTACGCAGACGGCATCGGCTACCGCCGCTTCTGCATCAACTGCATCGGCACGATGAACGACACGATGCGCCTGGACGAGGCAAACATGCGCAGTGAATGGAGCGCCGACGGCTGGACAGCCAAGACCTCCATCAACAGTGACAACTGGGTCATAGAAGCTTTCTTCCCCTGGTCTGACCTCGGACAAAAACCCGCGGTCGGCGAGGTCTGGACCATGCTCCATAACCGCTACAGCCCTCAGGATGGTGCAAATTCGGGGTACTCCTGCTCTTCGCCAGGAGGCAATCTGGTCAACACTAAGAATTTCGGATTCCTCTGCTTCACGGACGGCAAGGGAAAATCAAATCACGATGAAATTGCCGGGATAATCAACAAGCGCGTCGCCCCTCCATGGGGACTTGCCATCGACAACGGACTCCTCAAAAATGATGGAAGCAAAGTGTCCTTCGAACCCTTTGAGGATCTTCTAAAAAAACAGCAGACTGCGTTTGATGAAAAAATGGCTGCCTGTGAGAAAGCCGTGAGCACAGTAAAAAATCCTGAAATAGCAAAGCTCTTTGAAAAAACAAAGGAAGCCTACCAAAAAGTCAAGGCTAATGATGGAAAGAGCCTGAGCTATGTACTTCAGCTTATCGCCATGGATACGGTACTTGACGACATAAAATGGAAAATTGAGCTGGAAAGTCTATAAAATATTAAAGGAAAAGGATTAGGGAAATGAAAAAATGCCTGTTTCTCATGATGCTTGCCGGACTCGTCTTCTCAGTTCACGGCAAATATGAGGGCTCCTATCTGAATGAACTCACGGCAAACTATGTGACGCCACACCAGATATGGGCAAAAAACCTCGGCAAAGGGCCGGTCAAGGCTTATGTGGTGGCAAAACGCAGCACTGCCAGGGAAATAATCGAGCTTGCCCAGCGGATGGACCTGGAACACTCGACAGTCCTGCTTTGTGATGAAAATGACTATGCCTCCACCAGCACCTACGAGGCTCCCGTGGAAGGGACCACAAAGGAAGAGAAAAAAGCCGAGTTGATGGCGAAATTCAAACAGGACAAGGAGCTCGTAATCCTATACGATGTCCCCTTTGGAATTCTACCGCCTGAACTTCAGGTGAGAATCGCAAATTTCGTGAAAAATGGCGGGGGACTTCTGACAAGCCTCCCTCCTCTCAAAAAAATGATTGCAACGCCCCTTCCTGAAATTTCTCAAATGTTGATTGCCGCAACCCCCAGCACTACAGCAAAGCAAAAACCCACGGCCTATGAATATGGCAAGGGCAGAATCATAGTCTTGCCTTCAAGCGGAATGCTTAAGGGCCAAGAAGGGGGATTGAATAATAAGACAAGTGGAATGGAAGAGTGGCTCGGGGACTACGAAAGCAGCCTGCCCATAATCATCAACAGCGTCCTTTGGTCTGCGGGGCGCAACCCCAACGTAAAACTGTCTCCATTTGTCGAAGCAGCCCCCGAAGGAAAAGCTCAAAAGACGGCTGTACTCAGTCATGTGCTTGGCTATGGAGCACCATCCTTCAAGTTCAATGCTGAAGGGAATGGAAACGTAAACCTCAAGTGCCGCATACGCCAGAATACAAGCGTGCTCAGTTCTGAAACCTTGGCCGTTGAGCTCAAGGGGCAAAGCCTGCTTGAACTCAAATTGCCGCAACTTCCAGCAGGCAAATATTATCTCGACATCCAAAGCCTCGCAGGAGGAAAGACGGACGGTATTGCCTGCTATCCTTTCAGCATAGAGTCGCCCTTGGGCAAGATTGAACTGGAGATGGCGGATGAGGCAATCTATGAAAAAGGTCCCATCAACGCCGAACTGAAAATCGAAAAACCCATGGCAGGCGCGGGCAAAATCGACATAAGCCTCTGTGATTCGCCCTATGGCCGCGTATGGGTAAAGGACTCGCTGTCATTGCCTGCAGGCGCAAAAAGCCTGCCCATATCGATCAATAAATATCATATCCCGACTATTGCTGCTTATTTGAAATGTTCCGTAAGCAATGAGAAAGGGGAAAAACTAGCTTCCGTATCACGTCCAATATTTTTCCCCAATTACGACCTGGACACCTTTCTTGAATGCGGCGACAGCGTCAGAAATCCGCTTATCGCCTCTCAAATGGCCGATGTTGGGAATCGCTGGCGCAACGGGCTATGGGGAGGAAGAACCCAGGCCCTATGCAACCAACGGGTGATCCCCTGGGCCACCAACATCCAGATACAGGGCGATGAAAATGGAATTTTTTACCCCTGGCAAAAATCAGAAGACCCCAAATCCATGTACCAAAAGATGGGCAAGGATATGCACCCCTACAAACCTGAGATGCGCGAATGGTGGAAAGAAAAGGCGCTAGTAACAGGGGGACATGTCGCTGAGACCAAGAAATACGGGGCCATCATATACAATCTCGGCGACGAATGCGGCTTCGACTACAACGCAGGGTTCGGGCCTTCCGATCCAAAGTATTTCGCGGAATTCCTCGCCAAGCATTACGGCAGCATCGAAAAGCTGAACCTGGCATGGGATAGCTCCTACAAGAATTTTGAGGAGATCCCGCATTACAAACTCCAAGAGTCCAAAGAGAAAAAGGACTTCCCTGTCTGGTTCGCCCACAGGCAATACATGGAAAGGATGTATGCCGACCTCTACCATTATCTGGCTGACGAAATACGCAAAGTCAATCCCAATGCCAAGGTCGGGGCTGAAGGCTCCTCCCCCGGCGACCTTGAACTGAGCATCAGCAAACTCCAGTTCTGGGGCCCATATCAGGACAAGGTTGAAGGAGAACTCCTGCGCAGCATAGGCGGGGATCGCATCCGCACCTTCTGGTGGGGCGGCTATATAGGAATGTCCGGCGGACGCAACGAGGTGCCGATACCTCTCTGGAACAATCTCCTCAGAGGCGCCTACGACGGGCACTTCTGGTTCCAGACCGACGTGAGCAGCCCGCTCTCGAATATCGGCGCGGACTACTCCTTCGCAAAATATTATCAAAAATTGCTGCCCTACATGAACGAGTTGACAAACGGACTTGCCCAACTCCTCATCACCACTCCCCTATTAAACAAGGACATAGTCCTTTACTGGAGCCACACCTCAAACAGTGCGTCGCAACTCGACCCACGCTTTGTCGCTCCGGCCCAATCGCTCAATCCCCTGATAGATTATTTCTATGAGACCGGACTGAACTTTGATTTCACTACAAAAAACAATCTCGCAAGACTCAAGACGGCAAAGATCCTTTTCCTCTGCGGAGTCTCAGCCTTGAACGAGAAGGAAGTGGAAGCCATCAAGGATTACGTCAAGAATGGCGGAACCGTTGTTGCCGACATGAATCCGGCAATGGCCAATGAGTCCCTCTGCTTAGTGAAAACAAATCCTCTGGCCGAACTTTTCGGGGATGTACTCTTCAATAAGATTGAAATCCCCTCCCCCCGCAAGGCCTCATTCGAAGCGGAGCTCAATGGGGAAAAGATCAGCTTCGCCTCAGAACGCCTGGTTTCAAGCCCCGAGATCCAATTTTTCCAAGTCAGAAAGTATGGGAAAGGCAGTGCCGTCTTATTGAACTTCCCTCTTGCTTCCGCAAAAAACGGACAGGCAGAAGAGGGGAGCTTCAACAAAATGCTCGCCGGAATCATCAAGGGGGCAGGAATCAAATACGCCGCACAGATCGAGGGCATCCCGATGGATGACCGCGTAATGCGGATCAGGACAGGAAAAGGTTTCGAGATCATTGGCCTGATGGCCTTGCTATCCGATACGGGCAAAACCGCAAAAATCACTTTGCCAAAAGAAAAATATATCTACGAAACATACAAGGGATATCTGGGAAAGACTAATCTGATTGATCTTAAGCTTGATGTCCCGTTCAAGTGCTATTCCGTCTTTGATGCCGAACAGGCCAAACCCGTTCTCAAGCTCTCATCTGGAACTGCCAGCCCGGGTACTCCCGTGATACTGGACATGAAGGCAAACCGCCAGGACGGCATCTATTTCATGCAGTTGATTGACTCCTCCGGCAAACCCGTATGTTTGCGCGATCAGGTGATCGAATTGCGGAAGGGAACCGAGATTCCCATCCATTTCGCCTATACCGACAATCCCGGAAATTATAAGATCGCAGTCACCGACGTCGCGACAGGCCTCAAAAATGAAGCCTCAATAAACCTGAAATGATATAGCCAAAGGCACTCTAAATGAGCCAGGAAATCTCAAGCGCCGAAGCTCAACACAGGATCATCAACGTTGCTTCGTCCTCAAACGCAGCAACCCATACCCAGCATCCGGAAGCGCAATGGTTCGCCAAGGCTGCGCTCGGGCTTTTCATCCACTGGGGAATCCCAAGCGTATGCGGGGAATGCGACCTTTCCTGGTCAATGAGAAAATCAAGCCCGGGCATCAGGAAACTCGTCGCTGAACGCCACGGGCTGCAAGGGCCGGGAATCACCGTAACGCCGGAGGAATACTGGGATTTCGCCAAAAAATTCAAGCCGCAGGAATTCCAGCCGGAAAAAATGCTGGCGGCAGCAAAAGACGCCGGGTTCACTTATGCGGTACTGACGACAAAGCACCATGACGGCTTCGCGCTCTGGCCAAGCGGCCATGGCGATTTCAGCACGAAAAACTTCATGGGAGGCCGCGACCTCGTCGGCGAGTATGTGGAGGCATGTCGAAAGACAGGAATGAAAGCCGGTCTCTACTTCTCCCCGCCCGACTGGTTTTTCAACAAAGAGTATTCGGATTTCGGCTGCGTGGACGGCGAATTTTATGACACCGCCCACAAAAAATTCAAGCCGCGCACCCCTTCAGAGGAGGAAACGGCAGCCTACTGCGAGTTCACCGGCAAACAGATAGAAGAGCTGCTCACCCGTTACGGTAAAATTGATCTTCTCTGGTTTGACGGGGAAATTCCCGACCGGGCTCCAATAAGCCTGGAGCGCATACGCGAATTGCAGCCTTCAATCGTGCTCAACAACCGCATCGGGTTCGGAGACTACATCACCCCCGAAGGAGTATTCCCCAAGGAGCGGCCTGGCGGCTGGTGGGAGGAATGCCATTGCTGGAACGAGGGAGGCTGGGGCTATCGTTCCCATGAGATATACAAGCCTTCAGGTTTTGTGAGCATGGAACTCGCAAAGGTCAGGGGCTGGGCTGGCAATTTCCTCTTGAATGTCGCCCCCGATGGGCAGGGAAGACTTCCCGATGTCTGTTACAGGCGCTTTGAAGAACTCGCCCGATGGATGAAAACATGCGGGGAAGCCTACTATGATGTAGGCATTGGCCCATGGCCCGAACAAGCCAATGTCCCGATTACCAGCAAGGCAGACGGCACCTGGTATATCCACATCGATTTCCTTTCAGAGGGACAAGTGTCCATAAACGGACTTGAGCGCAAGCCCAAATCCCTGAGGAATCTGAGAACAGGAGAAAACATCAATTATTCCTTCAAAGACAGCACCCTGAAATTTGAACTGGACGCTGGCAAAATCTCCCTTATGGGCGAAATCATTGTGATGAACTGAAAAACACAAGGAGCATATCATGGGCAAGCTAAAGACCGTACACATAGCCCTACTCTTTCTATTGCTTTCAATACACGAGTCCTCCGCTGAGACACTGTCCTCTTTTATTCCGGGAAGGCGCGCGGAGAAGGGGAAAGAGATATTGAGCCCAGGCTCAAATGCCGCAATAATCGCAGGCCCGAATGGGGTTTCAGAAATCCTTTTCAACTGGTGGCGCTCCGCTTCTGTTGTGTCAGCAAACCCGGTGTCGCCATATAAATTTGACAAGAAATATTCATTCAGCTGGTCAAGCAGTGCTTCATATTTCTCCAGTTTTCAGGAATCAACTCCGAAGTCAAGAATCAAAGTTGAATACATGCAGTTTGCAGAAGAGCCCAAGTGGTTCTTCGCACGTTTTTCCCAGGCAGAAGGTGGGTGCTTCCAGACAGGGGTCAAAATTTCAATATGGGGCTTTCCCGCAGGCGCCGTCTGGCCCGCAGCTCCGGTGGAGAGGCATGTTTCCCTTGGCAGGGAAGACATCACAAAAAAGATAAGCAGCTCGGCCCCTGAAGCAAACTATCTCGTCTTCTTCAACAAATTTGGCAACCAAAAAGGCAATTTATTTGCTGTGTTCAATCCAGCCGACACAAAAGGATTCACCCCGTCGCAAAGCGGGGGTGGCATAGAATTTATTCCGTCGGACAAGTCGAAAGAGTTCATAGTAGCACTGGGATATTCCTGGAGCGAATCGGCTGAAGAGACCATTTCAAATTTAGGCTCTGGCACTGCCGACAAGCTCTTGGAATTCATGAAAAAAATCGAGTGGCACGCCCAGCTCAACCCCGCTGAATTTGACGAACTCACAAGCACTATCAAGGATTTGCTAAGTGGCTTTCCATCAGGCACAGAGAAGGATATTGATTTAAAGGGGCTGACAGAGGCAAGCGAGAATGATGACGATATCCTGGCAGAAGGCCGCAAGGAACTTTTGTCCGCAGACAAAAACTCAAAAATGAAGGCGATACTAAAAAATCCCGTACCCTATTTCAATCTGCAGTGCAATATTTATCGAAAAGCCATGGAAGGCAAAGATTACGAAAAAGCTGCAGACGCTTTGGCAAAACTTCGTGACTTTGCAGAGGCACTCGCAGCTCAAGAGCTTGAAGCCTTGAACTGAGCCAAAAGTAGTGCGCGCTAAGGTCTCTTCTGCTGCACTGACTCGGACTGGCGCAAACGAAATTGAGCACCAGTATTGAAGGGCGTGGGCCCCACCGAAACACGGTTCGCCCAAAGGGTGAAATCTCAACGTTACTATCTTTCTGATTGCAACTCGGTATAGCAATTGCAACAGATAACAGTTGAGTCCGAGCAAAATCCCAATCCCAGCTTCATTTCGCCTCCAGAATTGCCAATATAAAAAGAGAGCTGCTTGCAATAGCCCCGCAAAAAGGATAATTTGTGCGGTTCGTGTCCGGATTTTGATTTCATTTAAATTTTTTGCAAGGCTGCCATGAGCTCCGCCCTGATGCTGTTGTTTTACAATATTCTTTTCCCGCTGGCTTTTCTGGCGTTCGTGCCGGGGCTTCTCTACAAGCTCTGGAAAAGGGACGGACACAAGAAAAGCTACTGGGAACGCTTCGCGCTCTTCTCCGAAGAAAAAATAAAAGTCCTTCGGGACCGTGAGGGATGCGTCTGGATACATGCGGTGAGCGTAGGCGAAACAATGATCGCGCTGGCCCTCCTTTCGGAGTGGCAGAAAAGTTCTCCGGAGCGCAGGTTCGTCCTTTCCACGACAACCACCACGGCCCAGGCACTGGCAATCTCCAAGGCCCCAAAAAATGTTCCGGTATTTTTCTGTCCGCTGGACTTCCTCCCCTTCGTCAGCAAGACAATATCACTGATAAGGCCGTCGATGCTCGTGATCTTCGAGACGGAAATATGGCCCAGCCTGATACTTGAAACATGCCATAACGAAGCAAAGGTGGCCCTTGTCAACGCCCGCATGTCCGACCACTCGGTGAAAGGCTACCGCCGCATGAGCTTCTTTTTCGGACCCCTGCTGTCGAAACTCTCACTCGTTGCCGCCCAAAGCGAAGAGGATGCGAAGCGTTTTTCGAGCATTTGTGAAGGACTTTCGCCGGAGGTTTCCGGCAACATGAAATTTGATCAGAAACTTCCGGCAAATATGGCCCCGATAGAACTTGACGCCTGCTTCGGCAAAACTCCACGCATCGTGCTGCTGGGCGCAAGCACTCATCCAGGAGAGGAGAGGCTGCTCACCAGCACATTCAAGTCCCTGAAGACCCGTCACCCGGAACTAAAACTGATCCTTGTCCCGCGCCATGCGGAACGCGGGGCGGAAATTGCAACGGAACTTGAATTACAGAATCTATCTTTCCTCCGCCGCAGCAACGGCTCCCCCTCTGCCGGGCCGGTCGATTGCCTGCTCGCGGACACGACAGGGGAACTTCTTTCATTCATCGCCGCGGCAGACATAGTCGTAATGGGAAAGAGCCTTGCAGGACATGACGAGGGACACAACCTGATCGAGCCAGCGCTCCTTTCCAAGCCCATTGTGACGGGCGCCGTGCTCAAAAACTTCCGTTTCGTGCTCGAAGTGCTAAGGCAGAAGGAAGCGCTGGTCACCGTATCCTCCGATGCGGAACTGGAAGAGTCTCTGGAAAAACTCATTGCAACCCCGTCCCGCCGGCTGGAACTCGGGGCAAAAGCCTGCGCCGCCATCGAGGAGCACAAAGGAGCAATCATTAAAACAATAAAACTACTGGAGGGATTGCCGTGAGCGCCCTGACCCAAATCGCCCGCGCAAAATGCGGAGAAATCACAGCCCAGATGCAAACCGTCGCAGGCAAAGAGCGGCGCAGCCCCGAATTTATCAGGGAAAGAGTCGCAGCCGGACGCATAGTGATCCCGGCAAACATCAGACATGAAAAACTCTCGCCAATCGGCATTGGG
>Ga0154565_1147_pt1 | contig 13588 bp, 12 predicted proteins | sample RifGroF2_FD_105708 | JGI IMG/M metagenome (GOLD analysis project Ga0154565, IMG submission 105708) | Lentisphaerae bacterium GWF2_52_8 | reverse complement strand
CATGCGCCTAGCACTCCGTCCGAAAGGCAGCCTTCCCCGTACTGATATTTTGGCCCTTCCTTTTTGAGCAGTTCCTTTGCCTCGGAAGTTTCGTATTGATTACTAGATCCAAGTGAAGATATTTTTTGCGGGTCTGAGGCGTGGAGATTTTTCCATTGTACTTTCTGAAAAAAATACTCTCCATTGAAAAGTTCATTTTCCAGATAATGCCGCCCTTTTGTGAAAAGCTCATCGTAAAAAGTGCGGTCTTCCCCCAAGTCCTTGGCGATCAGGCTGGCGGCCTTCAGTGCGCCAAGATAGAAGCTTGAACACATGGCGTCCGGCCCCCAGAACTCAATGTCGTAGGTGTTGTGGTGCGGCTCTGAAAGCGTGCCATTGCGATCGGGATCCCAGGTTTTGATGCAGTATTCGAGGCTTTTCTTTGCGCGGGGCCAGACTTTTTTGAGCCAGGCAAGGTCACCGGAGATGCGCCATTCCCGATAGAGCTTCATAATGCCGCCGAGCTGTCCATCGGCTGCGGCATGAAAGTTGTGGGATGTTTCCTCAATAGGAAGCGCGGCACGGAAGTTTTGATGGCCTTCCTCATTTTGCGATTCGAAGAATTCCGTCTCGCGCATTCCGCGTTCCAGCACGGGAAAGAGGTGAGGCATGGCTTGGGCGTAATTCCAGACATGGGTGCAGGAGCCGTGACAGCAACCATTGGTGTCGCAACTGCCTTCCCAGGCCCAGAAGCGTCCGTCTGCCTGGCGAAGACAGGTTGGTGATTTCATAATGGACAGGTTTGCGCCGATGGCATCCAAGACAGGAGCTGGCAGGCTGGAGGAGTAGAAACAGTCTGCAAAAGCTTCTGAGCGATTGCGCAGTGAATCATAGTTTTTCATGAAATAAGTTGAGACTTCTTCGATGCTCTTGAAGCGCCCGGCATACCAGGGGCGATATGTCTTTTTCTTCTCGTCGCAAGAACAGTTGTTGCCGCAACATGAGGAAGAGGCATCCTTTTTGTCAAGAGGATTTATTCGCAAGTCCGATTGAGGCAGATACCAGGAGAGGAGCACCCTGATTGTCTTTTTCTGCCCGGCCTGCAGAGAGAAGGGGACGTATAGGGAGCCTCCACGGCTTTGCGTCTCATTTTTCGGATAGGGCTTGGGGTTTGAGACAGAGTCTCCAGCTGCGATGTGACGCCATACCATGGTGACAGGATCGAACCAGCCACCTCGGAACCAGCGACAGTCCAGCGTGGTGGCGGGATCGTCGCTGAGGATTGCGAAGCACTCCTTGTGATTTGGCTTTTCATGAGGAGGCTCATGCTCGAAGACGAAGCCGCCTTTCAATGCAGGACGCACGACGGAGGCATCATTTATGCTGGTCAGATGTTTTTCGGAGCTAAAGGAAAAGACTGCGCTGATTTTTTTGGGGGAACTGTTGCTGAAACTGTATTCAAGGGCTGCGCAGGGCAGGCTGGAATTGTCTGCATCGTTGGGGATGAAGGGGCTCCATCCGGTGATTTCTACCTTGACTGGCATCGCCTTGTCGCTGAGGCGGACAGTTCCGAAAGGAAATCTGTAGCTGAAGCTGGCCTTGTCGAAACGCGGCAATCCGTTGGGGCGGTGTCCCATCCCTTTCGCCTGAGGCCCGTAGATTTTTCGAGCCTGCACAGGGCCTTCGAGAACCCTTGCGATATGCGATTTGTTTTCTTTTTTTACGCAGAGCGCGGCGAAAGTGGCGGGCTGGGAGAAGATATTGGGCTGATGATTAAGGGAGGCATTACTGAGTCCCCCAGTGCCTTCGAAGCAGATCATGCCGGCGCCGATCCCGCCCATCGGAAAGGCGACATGGTTCAGATTCTCGCCGGAATATGAGAAAGGGGAGGTTTTTGCTGTTTTGACTGCTGTCTGTTTTTTCTTTGCGCTTGCCATGGTCTAAAACTCCTTTGGTGTTCGTGTAGTTACACGCAAATCATATCACAAACAAATTTTCGAGTCAAGACCTTTTCAGAATTTTCTGCTCAACTTGTTTTTCTGGTGACGACTTCCCACGAGGGGGCGGGATTTGTTTTGAGTCCTTTCAGGATGCGCGGGACCTGTGACGCGAGCCAGGCGGAGGGATAGGAGATGCTGGAGATATCAGGACATAGGGTGTTAAAGGTTGGGCTGTTGTCAACGCCTAGGACCGATACGTCTTGTGGAATCCTGAACCCGTGTTTTTCCAGGAGGCGCACAGCCGAGAGGGCGAGCCAGTCGTTGTGGCAGAAGAGTGCTGGCTTTTGGGCATGACGCAGGGTTTTGACGATCTGTTCCTCGTCGAAGCCTGCCCATGTCGTGGGCGAGAGTTTCCTGGCGCACATCTCCTCCGTGTAGCCGTCTGACCGCTTTTTTACGGCGTCGAACTCAAGGCGCTTGTAGGTCAGGTGAATAATGTCGCGGCAGCCCCGGTCGACGAGATAGCGTACGGCTTCCCTTCCTGTTTTTAGCTCATCAGGGCTGAGGAAATGCGTGTTGGCTCCTCGGCAGGGGTTTAGCAGGGATATGACTTTCATCTGGCGCGTAAGATTGCGCGGTATCGTCAGGAGCGGGGAATGCGAGATGATGATCGTGGCGCAATAGCGGCGCGCCGAGAAATCAGAAAGCATCTCCAGAAGTTCTTCATCGGTCTCGACAGGGGAGAGCACGAAACGGTAGTTTTCTTGACGGAGGGCTTTGCGCACCTCATTCATGAGGTCCATGAAAAAGACGCTGTTGAGATGCGGCACGAGCGCTCCCACCGTGTTGTTTTTGCCTGTAAGGATTTCCCGTGCTGCCGGGTTCGGCTGATAGCCGTGCTTTGCCGCCGCCGCAAGAATCTTTTCCTTGGTGGCGTCACTTATGCCTGGGCGATTGTGCAGCGCCCGGTCAACCGAGCCTTGCGACACTCCGCAGAGGCGCGCCAGTTCCAACGAAGAAATCATCGGGTTCCTTTCTCAAAAACAATAATCAGTGGCTCAATGTATAGAAAAGTTCTTGCATTTGCAAGCAGTGTGAAATTTTGTGACGAAATTAAGGAAGACATGCCTTGGTTTGCCAGTGGAGCATTCCCCGAAACACGCTGGATTAGTCTCTGGCAGATGCTATCTTATGCGTGTTCCAGAAAAACATTCCAAAATATAGGGAGGATTCAATGCGTCTTATTTCCGTCTTGAAACAAATGCTGAAATCAGCCTCGGCTTTCTTTGCGGCACTGGCGCTTGTTTTTCTTGTGGCATCCAGTTCCGCCTCCGCTGCAGAGCAGACGAGTTTTACCGAACTTGAAAAATATCTTGACAAGGGCGGCGTTTTCTATCTTTACTTTGATGGCAAGGACAGCTTTCAGGCGATGGAAAGCTTCATTGAAAATATTGGCAATATGATTTCCAAGTCTTCCCGCCCCGGAAGCAAGGAGGATGCGGATGCAAAGCAATTCTTCAATGTCATTCTCACTTTTTACCGCGCAAGCGGGCTGAATGCCGCCGATGGTTTTGGGATGAGTTCGCTCAAGCTTGATTCCGGCCTTTACAGGACAAAGTCCATGTTGCACTGTCCAAAGGGCAAGGATGGCGGTTTCTTCTGGAACGCCTTCGGCAAGGATTCCCACGAACTGCAGGCGCTGAAGATGATGCCGCCCACAACAGTGATTGGCACCTCTTTGGACTTTGATGCCCATGGCCTCTGGAAGGCCGTCAAGGATTGCCTTGCCAAGGACGGACAGGGGGATGTCCTGAAGAAGATTGGCGAGGCCGAGGATGAAATGAAAGCCAACGGCTTCGACGTGGACAAAGTGCTCGCATCTTATGGCGGGGAGTTTGGCTACCTGGTTTCTCTCGACAAGGCTAAAATGATCAAGCTCACAATTTTCAATCCTGCTGACCCGCTCGAAATGCCCGATCCTTCCTTTGCTGCCTTCATGAAGGTCAAGGATGATGTCCTTTTCGATATGATCGCCAAAAAGGCCATAATGCTCAAGCCTGCTGACAGGAACGGCGCAAAGGTGTTGACAATGGCCTTGCCCGTGCCGCTCCCCGTGTCATTTCAGCCTTCGCTTGCCAGAAAGGGGCAGTACCTTATATTTGCAAGCTCCGAGAAACTTCTTGATTCGATATTTGCGGCAATGGACGGCGGAGCCAACCTGACAGGCACGGAAAACTTCAAGAGGCTTTCCAAGGACCTCCCAACAAGCGGAAACAGTTTTATGTACTGGGATCGCCTCTTCATGGAAACCCTCCTCAATGTGGCGTCCAAAAACACTGCCGCCTTCGAGTCCGAGGAGGACGGCATGATGATGTACAAGCTCTTCGGGATGGACTACGAGGGCTTTTACGTGATGCAGCGTTCTCCTGAGGGCCTTCTCTGTGCCATCAATTCCAACAAGAGCGGCGTGTCCATGATGGCCGCCCAGGCGCTTGCCCCCTTGGCGGGCGCACTGCTTCCGGCATTGAATTCCGCAAGGGAAAAAGCCCGCCGTATTTCCTGCTCCAGCAATCTCAAACAGATTGGCCTGGCGTTGAAGATGTACGCAATGGACAGCAAGGACAAGTTCCCCTCAAAGAACGGCGCGGAAGGGCTTGAGGAACTCAGGAAGAATCAATACCTTGCCGACACTAAAATATATGTATGCCCAAGTACGGATACCACTCCGGGCAAAACCGGAGAGCCTCTTGCCGAGGCAGGCCTCAGCTATATTTACCTGGGAGGATGGACCGAGCAGAATAGTGCCGATCTTCCTATCGCGTTCGACAAGCCGGACAACCATGAGGACTTTGTAAATATCCTCTTTCTGGACGGGCATGTCGAGGGCAAGCAGATCGAGTATGAGAGTGTCACCGAGCTTGTCAGCATCCTGATTGAGAGCGAGAGCTATGAATACAGTGATGCCGAAAAGAAGGCGCTCATGAAAAAAGCGGCTGAAATTGACAAGGCTCTCGGCTATGACGAAGGCGAAGACGAGGATGATACAGTCAATCCGGCTTCCAAGCAGGAAGAAATGAAGGCCGATACAAAGAAGCCTGCCGAACTTAAGCCTGAGGCCAAGGAAGAAAAGCCCAAGACAAAATAATATACGCGCATTATGTGGATATTGAAACGCCCCGGCTCTTTAAAGGCCGGGGTGTTTTTTATAGGGAGAGGTAATTTCAAAAGTCTGGAAAAGCTTGGACATGGGGAACTGAAAACCTTTTAAAGAGGCAATAGCCTCTTTAATACCCGGCCTCAGCTTCGCTTGGCCGGGAGTGGATCCCGCCGCTGGCGGGCCTTCCCCGCCCCCCAACCCTTTCCAAACCTGTTTAAACTCCATCTGATTGCGGAGCAATTAGCTTGGGATTATGCCTATTTAACCAGAAATGGCTGTGTTGTCGAGCATATCTTCCATCCTTTTTTCTGCGTGAGCCAAGGGAGGCAAAGCGTTTTTGGCCTGGCCCGGCGTATCGAGATTCCGTGCGGAATCGAAAATAATTCATGATCATTCATAATCTCTCTGTTCCTGTTTTCATAGCGTTTTATTTTCGAACTCTGCGGCCCATTTTTTCTTCATCTCTTTCATCTCATCGTTAAGTTCGACAGCTTTTCCGGGACATTGGTTTGCCGGATCAAAAATCCAGTTCCCGGCCTCATCCCTCATTACAGGCTGTCTTTGTGCGACTGGAGGAGGGTCTACGACCCTTGCGGGCTTCAGGGCATACCAGTAAGCAGTGGACGACATCTCATTTGCCAAATGATTGCCGTGGCCGTGCTCGATTGCGACCCTTATCTCCTTTGTGAAACGCACGGGATTTTCAATGTGATGCACATAGCTGGTCTGATAGCCTCCTTCACCCCAAGGGGTCAGGGAGAATCCGCTTTTAAGCGTATGCCCTTCGAATATGGAACTTCCATTGCGCAGGAAGGCATTGTCCTGCATACCCCAGGCCTGGTTCAGGTAATCTTCGCTGCCAGTCCCATGAAGGTCAGGCGGCCATTTGTAGCCGTCCACCCAGATCATGTCGTCTCCTTCTCCCCACCAATCGCCGCGGAAATTAGTGACACTGAGGTTGCAGCCGACGTAATGGCCACAACCCTTTGTTTCCAATATGACGTAATTATTCTTCCAGGCCAGGCTTTCCTTGTTGGCGATGTCAGCCAGATGAGATCCCGGCTTGTTGGCAGGGATCTCAGGCCCCCATCCCATAAAAGGGTTTGTTCTTCGGAACTCGCTGTGGAAATAGCCTTCATTGCATTCCGAAACGGAGTCATAGGTTTCGTAGTCAATATAGAAATACTGCCTGTGCTCCTCGGCGCTCTCATTGACCAGTTCCACCACGGCTCTTTCTTTGAACGGCATTGGCGCGTAGGAATTCAATGCGCACCCGTGGTTGAATTTGTAAGGGAATCTGGTGGATGCCGAGAACAGCAGAGACTGGTATGAGCTCACAAGTGCATGGCCCAGCCCGAAGAAGTCCCCCAGTGGGCAGAGGATGCTTGGGTACGGCGCATTGTCCCAGCTTATTTTGATGAGGCAATCGCGATAGTGCTTTGCCTGAGTCATCCAAATGTGTGTGATTTTGCCAGGGCCTTTGATGTCAGCCAGAACCTTTGATTCTCCTGCTGCTATGACCCATGAATCGCTGTTTCGTCCACTGGTGTCCCACGATGAAGATCGTCCTGTTTTTCTATTCCTGATGATTGTTATGTCTTCAAACATTGTTCAGTCCTTGTATGATGTTTTGGATTGGGAGACGGATTTCAGATGATTTCGAGTTGGTCGCGGCTGGGCAGCGCGGGGAATTTGCCATGCGGCTCGGACTGGTACCAGAAGGCTACGGAGGCGATGTCGTCCTGCAGTGGCAGATACCGGCCTCCGCTACGCCAAGCCAAGGCTTGAATCGTTACTGCAATATCTTCTTCAAAGCGGACCGGGTCCATGATGTGCCAGCGATAGAGGCTGAAACGCGTGTTCGACTGATAGGTGCCGTCGGGACGGACCACATGCGGCAATCCGGCGTAGGCGGTGCTGAATTCCTGATACTGTCTCGTGATCTTGTTTTCGAAATTGTAAGAACCACAAAAATAGTCTTCAGTTCCGGTTCCGCAGATTGTCGGGAAGCTGTTGCCGCCGTGTTCTGCTACGGCTTCCTTCGTGGCCAAACCTTTTTTGATGTCGCCATCGAGGTAGAACTTTATTTCGCCTTCTCCCCACCAGCCGTTGTTGTTGACCTGCCACGCCATGTAGGTGCCCACGTAGTGGCCCTGCCCCTCGACACCGTCTAGAATTGTATAGACTTCCTTGTAGGGAAGGGGATTCGAGCGGCGGAATTGTGCGTGGAAATACGCGGCGTCCTCAGGGACTTTTGTCAGGGTGTAATTGACCTGATAATAGAGGGTCATGTCTTCGAGCCCAATATTCTCCATCGTTATGCGGCAGTGCTTGCGGAAAGGCATTTCCCAATAGCAGTTGAAGGCGTTACCTGGGTTTACGCATACTGGCAGCGAGTTGATTTGTGCGAAACGCTCCATGGAAGTCCATGCCGAGGCGAAAAAATCGCCCACCGGGCATTCCACGGAGGGCGTCTTTTCATTGTCCCAATAGAAGCGCAGGATTGAGAAGCGGTAATTCCCGCTAGGGGTCATCCATATCTGCTGGATTGCGCCGGGGCCCTTGATGTCTGTGAGCGTGAATGTTTCGCCGGCCCTGATGCGCACGGACGGGCTTATTTTCCAGCCTTTCCCGAGTTCCCTCGCACCGTTTTTGCCAGTGCCTTCTTCTGCCATTCCTCCTTTCCCTTTTCCCCCGGAGAAATTCTCCGCGCTGATGGAGCGGGTTTTTGCCTTCGAGAGGCGGGACAAATTTCCCAGATTCATTCCGAGGCCGTTGAACTGTGACATGGCATTATCCTTCTGGTTTTGCTGTTTTGCACTTGCAGGTGCCCATGTCTTATGATAACCTTATTGATAAGCAATAAGAATGGCATAGCTTATCAAAAACATGTCATATATTATCAAACATGAAATACAGTTATTTTAAATATTTTGAAGCCCAGCCGCCTGCCGGGGATCCCCCGTTCCATCTGCGCGGGGTGGGAGTCCTTGAAGAGATGAGGCCCTGCACCGTGCGGCGGCCGCAGGGTACGGGGGACTGGCTTTTTATGTATTTTTACGACCCGGTGGAACTGATGATTGATGGCGCTGTTTCGGAATATCCGCCGGGGACCCTTATGATCTGGACGGACAAAGACGGGCACCATTACGGGAATGAGCACAAAAACTGGCTTCATACGTGGCTTCACTGCCAGGGGCCCTTGGTTTCAAGGCTTTTGAAAGAGCAGAAGCTCAGCCCCGGGAGTCCGCTCTCTTTGAGTTCTCCAGAGATCATTGAGTCTTATGCGAGCTTGATGCATCGGGAGATCACCGGGCACAGGCCTCCGGATGGCTTGATTCTGCGAAACCTCTACCACTCGCTTCTCCGTGAGATTGCACGGGATATCTCACGGGAGAAATCCTTTGTTGTGCCCGAGCGGATATCGCGGGTGCTCCGTCATATTGAATCCCATTATGATGAGCGTTTGTGTTTGCGGGAACTCGCCGGAATGGCCTGTGTTTCCGTGCCGCGTTTCTGCACCGAGTTTAAGAGATGTCTTGGCTCCTCTCCAATAGATTATCTGATTGAAGTGAGAATGCGGCAGGCGCAATATCTCCTCTCAGACGAGGGGGCATCAGTACGAGAAGTTGGCGCGCGGGTTGGCTACGACGACCCTTTTCAATTCTCAAAGATGTTCAAAAAGAAATTCGGGATGAGTCCCAGGGCGGCAAGGCGCAAACCATAAAACAGCATGCATTTTCTGAACTACTGCGAGGGCTGCTCTTTGGAATGCAGCTTTTTAAGGTTGGACTGGTATTCCTGCTTATCTGGGGCAAATTCCATTGCCATTTTGAAACAGTAATCCGCAAGGTCAGCCTGGCCCTGCGATGCGGCCTCTGCGCCGACTATGTTGAGGACAACATGGTTTTTGAGTTTCACCAGCAAGGGGACTCCCTCCATGCTGCGTCCGGCGCGGCAGAGCGCAAACCCGTAGAAAGCCGCATATTCTTTTGTCGGACATTGTTTCCATAGTTTTTCCGCCACGGTCAGGCAATCCTGTGGACGCCCCACTCCGAGATAGGCCTTTGCCAGGTTGTGTTGAACCCTTGGAGATGAGGGAGCCTGCGGGAGCGTGGCTTCCCATAGCGAAATTTCATCCTTCCAGTCAAGGCTTCGCCCGAAGCTCAGTACGGCAAAGCTTGCCAAGACAAAAACGAGGAGGCAATTTTTCAGTGCGGGGCGTTCGAGCTTCCATGAGGCAAAGCCAAGGGCGCAGAAGCAGGCAAAGCCAATGGTGGGTATATAAAGGAATCTTTCGGCTCCAAGCTGAAGCATCGGAATGATGTTGCTGAAGGGAAGCAGGGCCGCCCAAAACCAAAGCCAGGCGCATAACCCCAGGCCGGAACGCGCCCTGATGAGCAGCCAGGTGATTCCGCAGAAGATCAGCACGAAGAGGATGGCGAAGAGCCACGGAGTGAATTCGGAAAGTTTGTGAGCGTATGGATAGGCCTCATAATCGGCGAGCAGGTCAACTGGCACAAATTCAAGGCGCATATACCTCAAAAAGACTCGCGGCATGCTGAGCCAGGTTGTCCAGCAGTTTCCGGTGATGAAGGCTCCTTGCGCAGTTTTACCCATTACAATGTGCCTTATGCACAGGAATGCCATGCCAAGGATTCCGCAGGCTCCGCAAAAAGCCCAGGCGGAAGCGCGGGGTGCGGGCAATCTTGTCATTCCTGGCAGTTTGAGGAGGCGGATGCACAGGAAGCCAACAAGAAAGACGGGAAAGAATATTACGGAAGCTTTTGCAAAGAGCGCAAGGGCATAGAGAATGCCGGCTCCCAGCCATAAGGGCAGTGTGCCTTTGCGCGGGGCCAAGGCGCTCAGGAAGAGATGTAATGAGCCCAGCACAAATAGTGCCGCGAAAAGGTCTTCGAGGCTTTTGGCCCAACAAACCACTTCTGTGTTGACGGGATGCAATGCGAAGACCAGTCCTCCGCAAAGTGCGGCTCCGGCATTTCCCATGAGCCGCCAGAAGAGGAGAAAGGCGAGGACTGCCACTGTTGCGTGAGCCAGTATGTTGGCTGCATGGTAGGGGAGCGGGTTCAGTCCCCAGTATTTGTAAAGCACGGAATGGGCGACTGTTCTCAGGGGCCTGTAAATTTCATGCGTCATTTGGGACGGGTCGTAGTCCTTGAAAGAATCCCTGCTTCTCCAGAAGGAATCGATGGCTGTCCGGATTGAGCGTATGTCCTGGTTGTGCGTGATTACCCCGCAGTCATCCCAGATGAAGTCGAAACTGAGCGTGCAGCCGTAGATTGCAACGGCGCTTATCCACGCAATGGCTGAGAACAGCAGGATCCTGGATTTTGCTGTCTTTTTAGGCGCCGAGACTTTGTCTTCTGAACTCACCTGCGCTAAATCCCGTTTTTCTTTGTTCGTTTAAAACTTGCCGTATGACGATCAGTTTTTGGGGACGGCGGTGAGCGCGGCTAGGCGGCGCTCACAGTCGAGGGAGATGATCTGTTCAAGCAGCATGTCGAGATCCCCTTCAAGGAGGCGGGGAAGGCCGTGGACGGTCAGGCCATAGCGGTGGTCTGTAACCCTGTTCTGCGGGAAATTGTATGTGCGAATGCGCTCGCTGCGGTCGCCTGTGCCTATCTGGGCGCGTTTTGACGCCACCTGTTTGGCGAGTTCCTCCTGCTGTTTCTGCTCAAGCAGGCGGGAACGGAGGATTCGCAGGGCGATTTCGCGGTTGCGGTGCTGGGATTTTTCCTGCTGGCTAGCCACGCTCAATCCTGTCGGGATGTGCGTTACCCGCACGGCCGAGTCGGTGGTGTTGACGTACTGCCCTCCGGGGCCCGAGGAGCGGAAAACATCGTAGCGAAGCTCATCCGGCTTGATCTCGATATCCACTTCCTCCGCCTCCGCAAGCACGGCCACTGTGACGGTCGAAGTGTGTATGCGCCCGCTTGCCTCGGTTGACGGTACTCGCTGGACGCGGTGGACTCCGCTTTCGAATTTCATCCGGGCGTAGACATCATTTCCAATCAGAGAAAAGACAACTTCCTTGATGCCTCCGACATCGTTTCCAGTCTGCTCAAGGACTTCTAGTTTCCATCCCTGCTGTTCGGCGTACTTTGAGTAGACGCGGTAAAGTTCCGAGGCGAAAAGCCCGGCCTCGTCTCCTCCCGCTGCGGGACGTATCTCAATGATGGTGTTGCGCGATTCGTTCGGGTCTGGCGGAAGAAGTGAGAGGAGAACTACTTTTTCGAGCGCGGCGGCCTTTTCCTCAAGCTTTGGGATTTCCGCACGCGCCATTTCCTGGAGTTCGGGGTCTTTTTCCTCGCGTGAAAGTACGCGGTTTTCCTCAAGCTCGGAGAGGCATGAACTCCATTGCCCGTAAGTTTTGAAAAGAGAGGCCAGTTTTTGATGTTCCTGGGAGATCCGGCGCGATTCGCCGGGGCGCGAGTAGATGGACGGGTCGGAGAGTTTTGTCTCAAGCTCGGCGAAACGCGTGCGAAGGCCGTCAATATGGCTGGCTATGTCCGATGGTGTCATGCCGCAGGCCTCTTTCCTGGGAAAAGAGAAAACGCCTGTCTCGTAGGCCCGGAAAGGGCTGCGGAACAGGCGTTTTTCGATCTTAGGCTTCGCCCTTGGCGTTGTAGCGGCGGCGGAACTTCTCGACGCGGCCTGCCGTGTCTACGAATTTCTGCTTGCCGGTGAAGAAGGGGTGGCAGCCGGCACAAATGCCGATGCGGAGTTCCTTCACTGTGGACTTGATGTCCCATACTTTGCCGCAGGCGCAGATCGCCTTCGATTCGCCATACGCGGGATGCACATCTTTTTTCATTGTCAAAACCCGATTGTTGCGTTATTAGTTATACCCTGAGGGCGCGGCGCGCCGCCAAAGCATCATGCCAAAGAACAGGGAATATAAGACGCCGCGTGTTTTTTTCAAGCGCGCAATCCATCACTTTTCAGGAGAAAAAAGATAATGGGCACTGCGAAGCGGCCACTTTGGGCGCCTTGGCGCATTGAGTTTATACGCTCGAAAAAGGACGGATGTTGCTTCCTTTGTGACAAGCGCCGGCCCGATTCCGAAAGCCGGGAGGAGGAGCTTGTCATTTTCAGGGGAAAGACGGTTTTCGTGATACTCAATCGCTACCCCTACAATTCCGGACACCTGATGATTGCGCCCTACAGGCATATCGGCGACATCTCGGAACTCGGCGTTGCAGAACGCCGCGAACTGATGGATATCACAATCGAAAGCAAGGAGCTCCTATCGAAGCTCATGCGGCCCGAGGGCTTCAATGTCGGTTTTAATCTCGGCCTTGCGGGAGGAGCCGGCGTTGCAGACCACATACACATGCATGTTGTTCCCCGCTGGCAGGGCGACACAAACTTCATGCCTGTTCTCTGCGACACCAGAATTGTTCCGGAATCCCTCGTGGAAACCGCCAGGCTTCTCCGTTCCGCCTGGCCAAAGGCACGACGCAAAAAATCCTGATTTTACGCACAAAACTGCACAAACACTATGCTTGCGGGAGAATAATGAAAGAGTTGCCGCGTCTTTTTGAAAACAACAGAAAATGGGCGACAAAAATCTCTGCGTCCAATCCGGAATTTTTCTCCGGCCTTGTCTCGCAGCAGGCTCCTGAATATCTTTGGATAGGCTGTTCGGACAGCCGTGTTCCCGCAAATGAGATTGTCGGATTGCCACCTGGGGAATTGTTTGTTCATAGGAATGTGGCCAACCTCGTAATTCACACGGACATGAATTGTCTCTCGGTTCTCCAATACGCGGTGGATATCCTCAAGGTCAAGCATGTGATAGTCTGCGGGCACTACGGCTGCGGCGGCATAAAGGCTGCGATGGAGAACAAGCCGCATGGCCTGGTGGACAACTGGCTGCGGCATGTCCGCGATATCCAGCAGCGGCACCAGGCAAAACTTGAGCTTATTCCCAGCGAATGCGAACGCCTGCGGAGATTGTGCGAGCTTAACGCAGTCGAACAGGTCATCAATGTAGGCAACACGACGATTGTTCAGGATGCATGGAGACGCGGGCAAGAAATCGCAATCCATGGGTGGATATATGATATTGCCGACGGTCTGCTGCGGGATATGGGCGTCTGCCTCACTTCGCACAAGGATTTAGATGTCTTGCAGGAAAAAAGATAAATCTGCAGGCAACAACAGTCTTTTGCAGTTTGAACGCCGTCGTTCGCCAAGTCCGGCGCAAACCTGAAATAAGAGACGGAATCAAGAGGCCTGTTCAATCCCTTCGAAAAAAGCCAAAAAAAATTTTGTAATGCGGTTGTATTGGGCGGGAGCCCGGCTAATTTAAAACTCCGTTTGACTTTACAGGATGCTCGGGTGGCGGAACTGGCAGACGCGCATGTTTGAGGGGCATGTGGAGCAATTCGTGAGGGTTCGAGTCCCTCCCCGAGCACCAAAATCCAATAACGCAAAGGCGGCGCGGCTCAGCGCTTCTGGTGAGTTTTTGTGCATTTTGGATAAGCCT
>Ga0154565_1118_pt2 | contig 13610 bp, 16 predicted proteins | sample RifGroF2_FD_105708 | JGI IMG/M metagenome (GOLD analysis project Ga0154565, IMG submission 105708) | Lentisphaerae bacterium GWF2_52_8 | reverse complement strand
CCGCGACAAGATGGATGCCCAGGTCGCCCCAAGTGTTTCAGACGATGAGAGTGCGGGATTCGCTCGCGGTTCAAAATGGCTTGATGCCACGAAGGGCAGGAATTATTCCTGCCTGAAGGCGACTTCCGGTTCGGCTGTCTGGACAGACATCGACTATCTGAACAAGGTCTTTTACCTTCTCTTCTCCATATTCATGCTGATTGCTCTTCTTTACTTTGGCTTGGGGCTTGGCATTTTTGCGCAGACCGCTGGGATGTGGTTCTGGGGGATTTTCATTGTCAAGAGGGATCTTTCCGAAGCCTATTTTGCCCGGGCATACCTGTTTTCCGTGCTGCTGATACTTTTGGGGTGGCTTACCCCGCTCTTTGCATCCCTGAATCGCAAGCGCCGCTCTTTGCACGACCTTTTTTCCGGCGTCTGGATAATCCGGATTTCTGCCCGTCCCAAGTCATGAGCGGTCACAAAGCAGCCTTGAGCGGCAAGGTCTATTGCCATCCCGGGACACGCTTTGCCTGCGCTTGTTGTGGTAAATGTTGCACCGTATGGGATATCCCCATAACCCGTGCCGAGAAGCAGCGCCTTGAAGAAAAAGCTTCCCGGCTCGAAGAGGACCTTGGCCCGAAGGAAACCTGGTTTCTCTCCTATCGGCATGCTTCTCTTTTTCTCTTGAACAAACGTGAAACGCGCTGCATTTTCCTTGGCTCTGACAATCTTTGCACAATCCATAAGCTTCTTGGAGAAGAGTTCAAGCCTCTTGCCTGCCGGCTTTATCCTTTCAATATATTTGCATGGAAAGATGGCTCAAGTTCTGCCTCTTGGCATTACGACTGTCCGGCGGTGGGTGGTTCGAATGGTAAGGATTTGCCATCCTGTATTAAGGAAATCAACGGGTTTGCGCGTGAGATCGCGGATGTGGGGCGCCTTGTCTCCGCCGAGTATGGCAGCGGCCGCAAAGAAAAACCATCAATTGACCAGTTGCGCATCATAGCCGCAGGATACCAGAAATTTCTTATATTCGCAGATTTTCCTCCTGCCGTCCGGATTTATGCTGCCGCGCGGCTCCTTGAATTCCATTCCCTCAAAGGGCATCGCACTGACATTGTCGAGGCCGGAGACTGGTTCATTGACGATGCCTTCAACTTTGTAAGCCGCAGCATTGAGGACTTGCGTCTTGCTATTTCCCAGGCTCCGCCATTGAATGCAAACATGCGGGTCGTCTTCCGCTATCTTTTGAGTGGCTATGCGCGCTCTAACGAGGAGCCTTTGGCCCGCTTCCTTCCTTTTGCCCGCTTTGGCCGGGTGTTCCGGACTCTGTCCTTTATTCTTGGTTCCGGCTCTCTTAAGTCTTTTTCGGCGGATTCGCCAGACAGCTCGGGTAATGAACCGCTTGCCATCTTGGCTCAAATGCCGTGCGACGAATCTGAAGTGATGCCTCCTTACTGGGATTTTCTGGCTGGCAAACTTGCCTCGCTTCATTTTTGCGGAGGGGCCACATTGCGACTCAACTTTCAAGAGGGCATGCGACACCTCCTTCTTAGCTATCCTGTCGCACGTTGTTTTGCGGCCCTTTTTGCCGCTTCTGAAAAAAGGGACAAAGTCAATTTGTCAGATTTGCGCCGCGCCCTGATCCTGATGGATCACACCTTCAGCCGCTCGCCTTTTTTTGCCTTGCAGCATGTCCGCAGGATGGAGAGCAAGCTTTGTTCTGGCGATGCATTGCCGTCATTGCTTCGTCTGCTCTCGTCCCAGCTTGTAGTGTGACTCAGCAACGATCTCATAACCGAGGAAGCGAGGTGCGAAGGAGCCCTTGTCCCCACCGAAAGCATTAGCTGAGTGGCGGACTTAAGGTGCAGGGCGCTCTCCCTGACGAGGTAGAATAGCGAGGGCGAGATATTTGAGACTGGCGGCACTCCAGTTAATATAAGCCCTCATTGCCAGCAGATATCCACATAGCGGCAGGCCTTGCAGATTTCATCGGGGGCGTTGCTGTGTTTTGGGAAATTTTTCTCGCTTGGAGCCTCATTTTTTTGAGGGAGGCATGCCAGCATAGTTGCTGCGCTGGTAGAGATGATGCGCCTGGTTTTTTCCAGTTCCATATGGCCGGGATATGCCTCTTCCCATAGTTTTCCATCAGAAGCTGCTTCGAGCGTTCCGCAGAAAATATGTTCCGGCAGCAACTTGAAAGTCTCTGCAGCCCAAAGAATGCATACGTTCGAACCGAGACGCCATGCCTCGTCATCCTGATGCGGCGCGAGCTGGATTTGCAGGATTCTCAATGTGTCGCCCTCCGTCCATACGAGATCGGGCGCTACCCAGACTTCGATTCCTTCGTGCTCGAAACTGTTCGGCGGTTTTAGCGGCTTGAATGCCAGGTAGGGAACTTTGCAGCAGTGTTCGAAAAACTCGCAGAGAATTAGGCCCTCGGTGAGTCCGACAAGGCGATCCCGCAGATTTTCCAGGAGCTTTTCAAGGGGGATTTCCCCTTTTTGCACTTCGAGCAAATTGAGTTTTTTAGGATCCTTCTTCCATTCGTGGTTTCGTGTTGATACCGCACCCTGTCCGAAGAGATGAAAGGCGGCCTGCCTGAACTGCTGTGCAAAACCGGACAGTGATTTTTCTCTCTCTGAACGCTGAAGCATAAGCGTCTGGCGAAGCGCGGTGGCGAGTATTTCCCGGAGCCACTCATCAGCACTGCTTGCGTACTTCAAGGCATATGCTTTTTGTGCTGAATTATCGGCAAACTTGTCCCAGCCGCCATCTGCGGCATAATAGCGATGGTAGTAGGCGCGAGGGCAGGAGCTGAAGATGGCGTGTCTCAGGCACGACCATGAAAAAGGGACCGGCACCCCTGGAAACTTGCCGGGCCATCTGTCCCCTTGCCAGCTTACCATGCGGAGGGGAGAAAGTAAAGTTTGCCGGGGTCGAGATTCAGGGAGCGTTGGGTTGCGGGCAATTCAACGCGCAATGCTTTTGAGGGTCCGCTGGCCTCTCCGAGGAAGCGCATCAGCGAGAATGGCTCATGGTAGCGGACAACCTGGTATTCGCCATCCCCGAGCTTTGCCCGCTTTGTGGCCACGGCTATGGCGTCTTCGAGGTAGCCCAGTTCGTCAACCAAGCCCAACTTTTGCGCCTCTGCGCCATCGAATATCCGGCCATCCGCAATGTTTGTGCTGCGCAGTTTTTCCATTGTTATGCCTGTATGGCTGCGGCCTTTTGCGACAATCTTGAGAAACTCGGCATAGGTATCGTTGACAAGTTTCTGCACTATTTCCTTCTCTGCCTCGGTGCGCGGCCTGCTGCCGTCGAGGATGTCTTTCATTGGCCCGGACTTGTAAATCTCCGACTTGAGCCCCAGCTTCGCCATGAGTTCACCGTAGTTGTAGGTCTCTATGATGACTCCTATGCTGCCGGTGGTCGTTAGCCGGTTTGCCACAATGTGTTCGCAGGCGGAGGCCACATAGTAGCCGCCGCTTGCCGCCATTGACTCCATGCACGCTATCACTGGCATTTCATATTCCTGGCGGAGCTTGAGTATTTCATGGTGTATCACATCTGAAGCGGTGACCTCTCCGCCCGGAGTGTTCAGTCTGACTATCACGGCCTTTACCGACGAATCTTCTGCGCATGCGCGCAGCTTTTTGCATATTTCTTCCGAGGAAGCCACTGCATACATGGAGGAGTCCCCGCCGCCAAGGATTATGCCCGAGACCTCAATGATTACAATCTTATTGGAGGAGAATTGATTGCCTTCGACGAACTCTTCTTCGAAGTAATAGTTTTTTTGAAGCCCGGGAAGCTTTGAGAGCAATGCCAGTGCTGCTATGAGGCAGAGTCCCGCTGCGACTGTAAGCGATGCCAAGCCTATGAGTATTGCCCCGATGCCTACGCATCCCCATTTTTTTCGTTTCGGCTGTGCTGGAGTCTGTGGTGGTGGCGGAGACGCAGCCTCGTTTTCCTTCCTGGGGTCGGAATTTTCCTTGTTGGAAATTGTCTTGTCAGAAGGCATGTCGTTCATGAGAATTAGTCTCCCGATTTATTTGCTTCAAGGCCATATGCTCAAGGGCATTCTTTTATGCTTTCGAGGATTTTTCCTGCAAAAGATTTAGCCTGCTCCCTCGAAAAAACTGCACACTTTAAATGGAGACAGCTTGCGCTCGCAGCGCCAAGCCCCGCAGCGAAAGCCTCGGGAACAGCGGCTCCTGCGAGGAATTCCGACAGGAATATTGCTGCAGAGGTGTCGCCCGCTCCAAGTGGGTTTATCAGGTTCTCCAATCGCGGTATCTTAAGGATCCAGCGTTTGCCGCCGCGTTCGGCGATTTGTGCTTCTTGTCCCCCGGCGGTGATGGCTATTATGCGAAGCATGGGATAGCGGTCGAAAGATGCCGTTATGCCTTTTGAAACTTCGTTTTCAGAGCTGAGAGAGGCGAGTTCTTCGCGGTTGATCTTGAGAATGTCAACTCCGGCTTGAAGCGCCGGCCCAATGTCCTTCCACGCATCGAGGAACACCGTCAATCCCTGCCGTTTTGCTGCGAGGGCGGCCTCCGCATAGAACGGTGCGGATATTCCCGGCGGGAATGTTCCGCAAAGAGCGAGGGCACTCACTTCTCTCATTGAGGAAACGACCTTTTTCAGGAGTTGCTCTGACTCGTTTGGAGAGACGGTTCCCGACGGTTCTATGAGTTCGGTCATGGATTTTGTTTTACGGCAGAGGCAGGTATTGCAGACGCGCGTCTCCGTTGCTATGCGAATCGTCTCGTGCGGAAGCCCTTCCTTGTCGAGTTCCGCACAAAGCTTTTGCCCTGTTTCGCCTCCGGCAAACTGGAATATCCTTGCCTCCTGTCCCCACTGTCGGGCGGCCCGGACGAAGTTTACGCCCTTTCCGCTGGCGGCATATTCCACCGATATTGCGCGGTTGACTTCGCCTGGGCGGAACTCTTCAAAGGTCAGCGTCTTTTGCCAGGCCGGATTAAGGCCGAGCGCAATTATTGCTTTTGACTTTGTGGCGGCCATTGCCTAAAAGCCTTTCACGTGTATTTCAGTTCCTTCATCAGTGTGCCTGCTTCGCGGAGGAAGAGTTCGGCGGCGTCCTTGTCAAAATGGTTTTGCCAGTCGCCCACAATGCCCTTGCGATACGGGGAGTTGCGGTCTTCTTCTCCGGGCTTGCGGCCTCCGGACAGATTTTCAAAGGAGGCGGAATCCCTGCAGCGCTCGACCAGTGAGGTGGAGGCGTCAACGCCCAGGAAGGAAAGCATTTCCTCGATGGTTTCTTCCGGGGCGCTGTGGAGTTTTTCGTAACGCACCTCAAGGTATTGCTCAGGATTGCGCTTTCCAAAGATCCGGGCCTTGATGATGTAGTGCCGCCAGTGGTAGAGACAGGCGTGCTCAATGTACGCATGGAAATCGTTCTCGAATTCCTGCTTGAAAAGAGTGCTAGGCTCACGGAGGTTGTGGAACCATCCGGAGAGCACCACGTCGCGCCCGTCGCGGATCACATGTATGAATTTTGAGTTTGGAAAGAGCTGGTTGAGTTCGGGCATCAGGATGGCGTGCCCCGGGGTCCTTTCTCCAATGCAGCTGGCGGCTTCCGCGCCGGGCCACTTTGCGATGAGGGAAAGTATCGCCGTGGTTATCATGAATTCGTCGTCATTATTGGAGAAGACGTTGTGCGGCCCTGTCTTCTGGCGCTGGTTGTAGAAGCCCGTGGCTTGCGTGAGGCTTGGGATCAGATCGGTCATGAAGCCGCTTTCTCCTCCGCATGAGAGTGCGGGGTGGGCATCAAGGATTGCCTGCACCCAGCTTGTGCCGGACTTCTGGCAGCCCACGATGAAAAACTTGGGTTTCCGCATCAGTTCGTTAAGTTTTGCGCTGATTTGAGCATATTGTTCGGGCTTCATAGGCATTCCTCCCTTTGAGGCACCTTAGATGTTTTTGGCCATAATCACAAGTCTTGCGGCCTTCCTTTGCACTCTTTTCCTTGAAAATGCTTCTCTTTTTTGTTTAAGCATTAAGCTTTTTGAGCAGCCAGGCCATGTTTTCACCGAGCCGAGCCATTGTCCTGATGCCTTCCTCATCGTTCCCTGCCTGGCCTGCTTCGAGACCGTAGCCGACATTCCAGTAACTTGAACCGGGGATAATCATCTCGTTGATCAGGAAAAAATGATTGATGGAGTCGAAAGCATGGATTGCTCCGCAGCGGCGCACCGCCACGACGGCTGCCCCCACTTTGCGCTGGAGCAGATTCCCGCTCTTCCGCGAGACGTAGCCCGAACGGTCGATGAGCGCCTTCGTTTCGGCAGTGAGATCTGCGAAGTAGGTGGGGGTGCCGATGATGATGCCGTCGGCTGTGCGCATCTTTTCAATGCAGGAGTTGACAATGTCGCTGTCGATGGAGCAGCGCCCGTTCTTTGTGGTTCCGCACTTCATGCAGGCGGTGCAGCCGCGGATGAGCTGTCCGCCGACCTGTATCATTTCCGTTTCAATGCCTTCCTCTTCGAGAGCCTTGAAGACGTGCTTGATGAGCAGTGAGGTGTTGCCGTTTGCGCGGGGGCTTCCGTTGAATGCGACCACCTTCATGTTTTTCTCCTTGATTCAGTGTTATGGAACGGAAAGATTTTTTGAAAGAAAGTTTCCCTTGTTTGCCGGGATTGACCTTCCCATGATGAAGCCTTCGGCGTGCTTTAATCCGCATGCGGCGGCAAAGACTGCGCTCATGAATTCTGAACTTTTAAGCAGGCTGTCATTGGTGTTTTGGCATTTGTGCGTTCTTACCATTTCTAGTTTTTTCTCATGGACGCGTGCCACGTCAATATATATTTCCGGATTGAAATGGACTGTCTGGGAGCCGAGCCCGCCTGGGAAATAAAAGAGTTCAGCTGAGCCGAGCATTCCAGCTATCCTGAGTGCCTTTCTTGTCATATCGCTGATTGCGGCGTGGTCGTGATGCCAGTCCACGGGCCACATGGTGAAGACCGCCACGGGCTTGATCTTTTTCAGAAGGGCGGCGAGTTTTTCCGAGTTTTCCTTGCTTGCAAACACTTCGCCGTCGATCAGGCCGAGGAAGCTCAGTTTTGCCCCCATGAGCTTGCTTTCCTTTTTTTGTTCCTTTTCCCTGATCGTGGCTGCTTCTTGCAGCGAGGCTCCGGCGATGCCCCTTTCTCCTTTTGTGGCGCAGATGGCGTGGATATTGAATTTCTTGGAAAGGAGCATGGCGGTGCCTGCTGCAGCATGAGCCAAATCATCGGGATGGGCAAAAACGAAAGCGATGTTTTTCATGTCCGGAAATCCTTTGCTTAATGATTTGCCAGTTGTTTGAGTAAGGCTATGATATCCTCGTCGGCCATCGGGCGCGGATTTGTCGTCATGCTGTTGCTGCGGCAATTTTTGAGCACGAAATCGAAGTGTTCCCCGCTTAGCTTGAATTCTCGGAAACCTTGTGGCACGGAGAGTTCCCTGCAGAGTTTGGATACGGCTTCTGTGAAATCGGCATCGGGAGAATCTGTGCAGGCAAATGCCAGTTCCCGGTATTCATTGTGGCAAACTGGGGCGTTCCATGTGAGCAGGTGAGGTAGGAGAATGGTGCAGGTAAGGCCGTGAGGCACATTCAGCAGAGCTCCGATGGGGTGGGCGAGCCCGTGAATTGCGCCGAGTCCGCTTTGCGAAAAGGCCATTGCTGAAAGCAGGCTGCCTTCGGCCATGATGCTCCGGAGTGCGATGTCCTGCGGCTTGATACAGACTTCCGGCAAAGTGTGGTAGATGCTTGCTACGGCGGCACGGGCGAGTGCGCGGGAGGCTGCGTTTGCATTTGTAGAGACGTAGGACTCGATTGCCTGCACGAGCGCATCCATGCCGCTTGCGGCGCTTAACGAGGGAGGGCAGGAGAGCGTCAGAGCGGGGTCTATGAGCGCGAGGTCGGGGATCATCGTCTGATGACGGATGGATTTTTTGATTTTTGCGACGGGATCAGTCAGGACGGAATTCTTCGTGATTTCCGTGCCTGTCCCAGCGGTGCTTGGAAGCGCGGCGAAGAAAAGCCCCTTTGAGACGATCTTGCGCTTGTCGTAGAAGTAATCGGCGCAACACCCTTCGGAAGGGATGATGGCGGCAGCGGCTTTTGCTGCGTCAAGGACGCTTCCCCCGCCGACTGCGACAACACATGTCAGTCTTTCCTTGCGGCCGATCTCAATCAGCATGTCCACGTCGCTCAGGAGTGGTTCGGGATGAATCCCGCTTGCCGTGAGCACCCTGAAGGAAGAGAGCATCTTTGTGATTTCAGCGCTCAAGCCGTTCTCTTCGGCGTGCCGGCCTGTCACCAGGAGGATTTCCGCAGCTGGAGGGAGCAGTGAGGGGAGCATTTGCAGCTTGCCTGTTCCGAAGACTATCTTCGGCGGATACGAGAGTTCAAATGCGGACTGCATTATTGGAGTTTGCCGCCTTTCCTTTAGAGCTTCAAAAATAAATGGAGGTATAGTAGCGATTGCAGTGTTGAAAATCAACCCGGACACTGGCGGGTTTTTTTGAATTGCATTCAATCTTCAGCGGGGTGCTCTTGCGGACAGATGTCACCCTGTACCTGCACTTGGGACTTTTCGAGTTCCTTGAGGGCTTCCCTGGCGGCGGCGCTTTCCGCTGATTTTCTGTTGGGCGCGGTTCCTGACCCAAGTTTGTTGCCATTGAGGAATACGGCAACAGTATAGGAAGGTGCGTGATCCGGGCCGCTGAGATCCACCACATCGTAACGCGGGGTTGCGTTGTGATGCTTTTGGGTATATTCCTGCAGAGCCCCTTTGGGGTTGAGATCGCAGAGGCATTGTGTCGGATCTGGATATTCCTTTGCCATGAGCTGTATTATAAAGTCTTTCGTCGTCTGTAGTCCGGCATCAAGATAAAGAGCCCCAAGGAGGGCCTCGAAAGCATCGGAGAGGGTGGATTCGCGGCAGTGCCCGCCGGATTCAAGTTCGCCGCGGCCCATCATGAGGAAATCGCCAAGCCCTATTCCGCGGGCATAGATGGCGAGTGCTTCCTGTTTGACCAGGGCCGAACGCATTTTTGTCAGGTCGCCCTCCGTTGCCGCGGGGTAGAGGAGAAAGAGGTGCTCGGTGAGGACGATTTGCAGCACCGAATCCCCTAAAAATTCGAGACGCTGATTGTGATAGTCCAGGCTGTTTTCCGTTGCATATGAACGATGGGTAAGGGCCTCGCGGAGCAGTCGCTTGTCTTTGAACTCATAGTTCAGGCGGTACTTGAGTTTTTCAATGTCGGCGTTCATCCCATATCCTATCCTTATTCCAGGCGTCGTTTGCGTACTTTTCTCCGGCCAGTTCTTTGGCGCGGGAGAAGAACTCTTCATTTGGGGTGAAGTCAGAAAATTCGGCACCCAGAATTTCTTTCCACGCATACAGTAGCTGGGAACTGAGCATATTTCCATCGCCAGCGGCTGCGTCCAGCATTATGCTGCCCTGATGGAGGAGTCCGTTGCGCGTGCGCCGCTGCGCAGCGCCCGCCAGCTTCCGGGAGCCGTCAAGGACATCGTAGCGGGTTGGCGTGTTGAAGCAGCGCATTGTCGCGCGGTCTGCGCCGGGCAGCCCGTCGGGTGCAAGGGAGCCCTGCACTCCAAATGCTTCAAGGGCCTTTAGTACGATCCTGTGGAATACCCGGTAGCTCTCCACCCGCTCAAAGGAACATATCCGGTGCCTTGGTGGGAGCACCACCGTGTAGGTGAGGTCGGCCACATGGAATACCACGCCTCCGCCGGTGGGCCTCCTGACAATCTTATAGCCCTCTTGCGGGGCCGCCGCAAAATCCTGCACATAACCTATGCTGACCGATGGGGTGTCCCAGGAATAAAGCCGCAGAATTGGCGTGTTGATCGACGATATTTCGGCGAGCAGAACTTCATCGATAGCCATGTTGAGCGCCGCAGGGCGTGCTTCATCGCGCCAGAGAAACCATTTTTCCTGAGCGGTATCCTGCATTCGTCACGCCTTTGTTTTGATGATTTGGAGGCGCAGTTCAGGCAGGCTGATGCCGAGAGCCTTTGCAAGGGTTTTCTGCTCCTTTTTTCTCGCCATGCGGAGCAGGAGGGGAAGGCGTGCATAGGCGGGCCGCTCGCTGAGATGGTGGAATCGCTCAAGGTCTATCAGTGCCAGGGAATCGGAGTCTGGGTTCCAGAAGATGTGCTTGTCGCGCCAGTCCGGATAGTAGTAAGCCGAATTTTGGACCTTCTGGAAGACGGTGAAGATTCTTTCATAAATACAGTTTTTTGAACGCCCAAATTTTTCAAGTATTTCTTGGGGGGCTGCGCCTCGCAGTAGCTCCTGTATCGCATGGAATGACTCCAATTTCTTGAAAAGGACGAAGCCGCGCAGGGAGGATGGATCGGATGCGTACCCTGCTATGGGTGGCGGTTCGAGGCCGAACTGTGGCGTTATGAGCGAGGCTGAAAGCTCACGGCTTATCGATTTGTATGAAGCGCCCGAGGCCCGCTTGAGGAAGAATTCGCCACTGGACAGGCATATGCGCGATGTGTGGCGCTGAAGCTGTCTGCTGAAGCGGCCCTTGTGACGGCGGATTCCGTCAATGCTGATCCCTTGAGACTCCTTGTCTTCGATGAGCCAGAAGTCTTCGAAAGATTTTATGCCAAGCCTGGCGAAGAGGTCTTTGCTTTTTGCGCAGTTCCATTGCACTGCTATTGGCGGAGTGTTCATTTCGGGAGGCATTTCCTTTTGCGTTGCAGATGATGGCGCATTATTGCAAGCATGCTGTCGCGCGGGAAGCGCATATTTGCCGCCCTTTCGTAGGGAGCAAGAAAAAGTTCGAGGGCCGCGGATTCGTTTTCAGGGGGCAATCCGAGCCTGATCCCCAGTTCCACATAGGATGAACAGAGCCGGGCCAGGTCGTTACGGCGGAGGCGCAAGGGGAGGGGGCCTTTGTGAAGAGTTGCTGCATCAAAGTCCCATAAGCCGTATGATATTTTGTCTCCCTCTTTGATAGAGCAGATATTGCTGAACTTGAAATCGCCGTGGGCTATTCCCTTGGCATGAATATGAGCGAGCAGCAAACTCATTTCAGTGGCGAAAGCTTCTGCCGCTCCAGGCTCATTTGCCAGGCGGCTCCGCAATTCCTCTGCGGGAATTCCGCCTTCAAGCGCCTCGGATATCTGGTAGGAAAGTCCAAGTATCCTGGCCTTTCTGAAGACGATTGCCGCCATTGGCATGGGGATTTTTACTCCACACTCGCGAAGTGCGAGCGCTGCGCGGAATGCCTTTAGAGGGCGCGCTTCGCGGAAGAGGTAGCGAAGTGTGTAGCGAAGTCCTTTGTTATTATGCCTCTTGATGAATACCCGTATGCCGCTTTCAAGTGTGCCTATGCCTGCCCTTGTGCTTCGCGAATCCTTAATCAATTGCACCTGATTAAGCAGAGTTTCCGGGTTTTGTGCCGCGCGTCTCAGTGCGGGACTGTCGGCAAGGGCATTGATCCAGGCTGTGCCGGAACGCAAGGGAAGGGGGATGATCCCTTGAGAAGCAGAAAGGGGGTCAGTCATTTTCATTTTGCCTAAGCGTCTTCCCGGGGCTTACCTGATGTTTATATCCACGTCAGAGAAGAAAAATGGGATGGGGTTTTCCCTGATGCTGGACGGATCCCGGAATATGCTGAAAGTGGTTACGTGCGCCTTGTTAATCTTAACAGGTTCTGTCTCCTCGAACACAACTATTGGCTCCCATTTGAAGGAAAGCGGGTTCATTGCATCTTCCTCATCGTAAGGCTCTTCTTTCAGTTCCATCTTCTTTCCAAACAGCTTGCTGAGAAAACCGGTGGCTTTTTTAATGGCGCCCTTTTCTTGTGAAGCGGCCATATCTTTTTTCACCTTAGGCTCTTCCAGTGCTTCTCCACTCATGAGTTTCCGCTGGCGCTCCTCCTCTTGGCATTTTGCCTCTTCGAAGGCCTTGATCTGGTCAGGATGTACCTGGGTGACCTTGAATCCGAGGAGTTCCAGTTGCGCCTTTGCCAGTGAATATTCACAGGGAGTGACGAGAGTGACCATATTGATTGACCTGCTGCGAATGGCGGGGGTTGCGCTCTTTGCCGCCATGATCTTCATGATTAGCTTGCCGCGCTCTGCAATTGTGGGGAATATCCCTGTCAGCTTGCAGAACTGCTCTTCGCTTATCTTTATGTCTGAAAGTATCTTCTTGTAAACCGGATAGGTCAGGGTGCTCTTGTAATGGACATCAGTGATCACGCTGCCAAACTCGTTTGCAAGGTGGACTATCTTGCCGAGCGTGCTTGTTCCGCGTGGCGATTTGTGTTCATAAATGGCTTCGACGATGTCTTTGGGGATATTCCATTTTTCAAGGAGCATCTTGCTCAATTCCGGACTGTCGACGCCCCATGTTTTTCGTTCATACTCCAAAATATCCTGCATAGTGTGGACATTGGAGAAAAGTTCGTTTTTCTCCTGCCGCTGCGCATAGAGTATAAGCTTGCCGAGGTCGTGGAGCAGGCCGGCGATGTAGCTTTCGTCGCCGTCGAGGCCAACCTTCTGTGAAATTTCGCGCGTGATGTCCGCAACGAGGAAGGTGTGCAGCCAGAAGCCCATGATATCGAGATTCCAGAGACGCACCTTGTTCGTGTGCGCAAAGAGCAGAGTGGTGACTGCGATGTTGCGGACGGTCTTTGTTCCAAGGATGTTGATCGCACGGTCGAGCGTTTTGATGCTTCCCTTGAAGCCAAAGAAGGAAGAGTTCGAAAGCTTGAGCACTTGCGCCGATATGCTCTGGTCATGGCCGATTATCTGGCCTATTTGGTGGCTGCTCAATTCCGAGTCAAGGCTGTTTATGATCTTGAATAGCAGGTCAGGCGGCGAAGCAAGGACGGAATTCTCCAGGAGCTTCGCTATGTTTGGTGCGGCATTCGCTGTCATATTATAACTCCTGTTTTGTTACTCATTCTTGCTTCCGTTGCGTTCCCAAAGGACGAGGATTGTGCCTGCCAGCTTGCTGTCAAGAAGGAACGGCGTCTTACGGAACTCAAGCTCACGGCCATAGCGGGTGAAGAGAAAACTTTCCTTTGGCGCACTCAGAAATGCTTCGATGTCGTTTCCTAGAAGTGATACGATGGGCAGGCCCCATATTGGGATGTCTTCCATGGAGAGCAGCTCTATTGCCTTGTTATTTGCCAGAACCAGCATGTTTTCGTCGTCGATGCCAAGAACCCCGATGGGCATCTGGTCGACCAGCGCGATTCGCATTTCCGACTGGCGGATGAGTTGATGTACCTTGGCGGAAAGTGTTTGGGCGATTGACTCCAAGGCATCCTGGGCTTTGTGTTCCGGATAGAGTGCTTCGCGGTTCTGCTTTGTGATCTCCTGATAGGAGTGCGCCCTCTTTATCGCCCTGAAAATGGCTTCGGGATCCTTGTCTTCCTGGACGGCAAAATATTTTCCGGGGTCTTCCGCAGCACCTGCGAAAATCAAAGGGGTATCTTCCTTTATTTCCAGGGGTGGCGTACCTTTGTCGAGGACAACCATATCGATTTCGTCGGGAAACGATTTCCAGGCATCCCGTGCAACCGGAATCCACGGCACTGTCCAGTCGCTCATAAGCTGCTGGCAG